>JAAUXT010121926.1_pt1 | contig 57542 bp, 60 predicted proteins | sample 7278171 | NCBI WGS metagenome assembly JAAUXT01 (sample SAMN14350112, study PRJNA611818) | marine sediment metagenome | isolation source: surface marine sediment (1.8m) | place: French Polynesia: Moorea | collected 2018-08
ATAGAACACTTTCAAACTCGCATTCACAGATTTAGCCTTTTGATGCCTATAGGTGATTCTCACCACCATACATTATACATAATGTATGCTTCAAGGTTCAAATCACCTAACCAGCAAATCTTTGGTTGAGGAGGGAGTTGCGACAAGAACAGGCGCTCTATTCACACCGGAGAAACACCGAATTTGTTGTCGTTGACCCCAGAAACGCTCACGGAAGCTGATTAGAGAGGCATGCGCGTTTATGAAACACGAGGAGGCGTGAGATGGGCAGGTGGGCGCTGGCAGGGGCGCGCACGCGGCTCCACACTGCGTCCACAGATGGCCTCACAGCGCCGCCCCGATCAGATTCCGACTCAATCATCTCCGTTCCTTCCCTGATCCCGTCACAACTGTGAACCACCGACGTGAATGAAACTGAATGCAACCCGGAGGAGGGGCAAATTGGATGTGTGCTTTATTTTCTCGAGTCTGTTGCTCAAAATCTCCAACGTGAAGCAGCACTTCACGTTGCAAGGAAACGTGCAGAACTTTGATGTAGATTTGAACTGCACCTTTGAATCATTTTCTGATCCCGGGAAAGATCCACACCAGGAAATGGACCCGGGCAAGCAGATGTTTAAAATTACGGGAGGTTCTTGAAATTGACATGACCGTTTCAAGGAATCAGTCCACGAAGCCGCAAGGCTGGAACCAGTTTACCCACAGCGGACGATTCGACTCCTTATGTTGCATGTCTTCGATGGTTGTTCGTTGGGTCGATGTGGGGAGTCTGTCTTGGCTTTGCACCCAGGAAAGGTTGCAGCTTGAGTGGCACAGAATCACTTTTCACGCAGGCCCAGTCCCTGACACGTCGCGTGCGCACACACACACATACACGCACGCAGGCACGCACGGACACACACACACACACACACACACACACACACACACACACACACACACACACGTGCGTCGGTGTTCGAGACATGTGAAACACACATGCTTGCAACTGGGTCTCTCTCTCACACGAGGGCGGTTGTTGCTGACGGAGACCGACTGCATGAACACCCGTCCCTGTTGAATCAAGATTTGTGGTTGAAGATGCGCTGCATTGTTGAAACAGGACGTGTCATTTCTGTCATTTTGGCTTGGCTGTTCAGCAGTTGTTGATTTGTTTTTGCCGTTTTTATGATGCAAGAGAAGAAATTTGGGCCAAATTTTGTTCCGCATGCAGATCTATTTGCAGGATCGTTCTTTCAGACCAATTTTTCAATTTGATTGAAAGGCAGTCTCTTGGGTAAAGATCACTCGGAATTGAAATTTGTGGTCTCACAAAAAATGTACACGGACCATCATGCAGGTGCCGCGGCGTTGACAAGCTTCCGTCCCGTCGTGAGAACGCACTCAAAAATTTATGCCAAATTGCTTGTGAACTACGGGTCAGCAGAGTGTGCAAAATATTGAAAATAGACCCAGTTCTGAAAAGCGGCAGGAAGGAGGCTCGATCATTTGGCAAATGGACTGAATCGTTGTGGGAGACCTTTCTCGCTCGACGTTTGAATACTCTTTGCTAAGAGCCCGATTTATTATTGCAGTTGATGTTGATGTTGTTTGAATGATCGAGGGTTGAGCGAGTGTAGTTGTGTCTGGGTGATATGCACAATCTACCTGGGTGAAGCTGACTGGGTGAACCCGCGTCTCGTTACACCAGCCAGAAGCTGCGCTGCGTCGGAGCCCCGCACCGTCTGACGCTTTGAAATCTTCTCCCAGAGCGCATTCAGCGGAGCGCCGCCAAAACACGAACGTGACAATCGGGTGAACGTGCGCAGATTGTTGTGTTCTGGTGTGGACCTTTTTCTTTGATCTAATAGGCTGGAAATGGAAGGATTTTGACTTTAGGACACAGAATTTCTCGGGATTGGGAGCGCATGCAAACGCCGTCACAAAAACACTTCTTGAGCGACTGAGGCTTGACTGCGTCGAACCGCATTTAGAACAGCTTGGGAAAATCACGGTCATCAGTCGCAACAGCTCGGAGTGCATCTCAGCTTGTCGTCTCGCACGAACATGACGACTGTGCGGAGCTCGGTTCGCGCGCTCGCGCTCCTCGGTCTCGTCGTGGCGGTCCTCGGGCGCGCCTCCGCCAACGAGCGGGCGGGCGGCCTGCACTCGGCCGGACACGACTCGGAGGTCTATACCAACCTCGACTTTGACGACCTGGACTCGGCGGGAGAAGTGAATGTGAACCCGGTGAACGAAGTGGACAGTGAAGCCGAGGTGGTGGAGCTGCTGCCCGTCGATGAGGTGGGGCGACCGGTGAATGCCGCGGAGCATGAACCCACCGAACAAGGTACGAACCACTGTCTGTAGCCGTTTACTTGAAATGTCATGACGCAGGACTGGGTGTGTCAGCGCCGATCACGGACTCTTGGTATTTCCCAAAGACCAGGGACGATCATACAACACGCTCGAGGTGTGAGTCTGGCTTGGAGGTCATTCCACGATGTGAATTCTGCAGAAGTTGAGGGGACAATTCAAAACCGGCGAATGTCGCACAGCCCGTGTCTACGTTGCGGGAAGATGCTCGGATCCGCACACACAAAAAACACACGTGGCGCTACCACGGAACCGAAAGAAGAAAGTGTTCCTGCAGTTTCTCACAGCAGAGCAGAACTTGGTCTTCTAAATGTCACTGCACACCTCAACATTTATCGTTTTGTCTGCTGCAATGCAGACTTGATTTTTTGCAAGTCTGTGCAGATCACGGCTGTTCCTGGAAAGTAGCATCCTCGGTTCAGAGAGGAAGATTTAGCGGAGGCGTGTTGTCAGTCGGAATGCGGAGTCGTGACCCGGAGCGTGACTCCAGTTACATGTGGTTGAAATAACGCACAGCTTCACCGCGCTTGACAGCTCGTGACGAATCAATTTGCGTGAGACACCAATGACATGGTCATAAATTCGTCAAACAAGACACGCACGAAAACCAGTTTCTGAGACAGAGAGCCTTGGAGTTGTGTTTTCTCTTGTGCTATCGGTATGTAGCTTCAAGAAATTTTCTGTTCGTACATTGTCCACACCGGCACAAATGTCTGTTCAATGTCACACCACCGGTGATGAATGGTGCATGAGTGGCAAACACGAAGATTGTCAGTGCCTTTTCTTGTGACAACGCTCTCGTCTGAGAAGACTTTTGATGGTGCACATGCGTCTGCAACAGTTCTCCCAACTGACCCGTGCGACCAGAATTAGATCTGTATTGCAAGCAGCGTTGAACGAGAGCCGCCCCTTCATATATCACCCCAGTTTCCTCCCAAGTTTGTTTCGCTGCAAGTGACCAGTGGCTGCCGCGTGTTTGTTTTTTCGCCGCAAAAAAACGACAAGAGCTCGGTCAGCGCAGAACAGCAGCATCCATCAGCTCGTCAAAGGGCTGAGGGAAAACAAACGGATTCTTGTGCGAAGTGGTGGTCACGTTTTTTGATGTATGGTCGTTTTTAGCAGAGCTCTTAATAAACCAGCCTGGTTAGCACGAAGCTAACTGGAGTCGCTGCAGCTGTTGTTCGTGTCCACGCGCGGCGCCACTGTGTACGAGCATTGTGGCGCCGAGTGGCATTGACTGGCGTTGTTTGGGATTCGAACAATGCGCCGTCTGTGTTCGGTGACCTGCCAGTATTTTCGTGAAAGTTTCTTGGCTTTTCCAGGCTTCACTGTTATCTTAGCATTTTCTGCTGTGAAATGTACGAGCACTTCCATGTGATACACTTCTTATCCAAATGACGGGGGTGGGGTGGGGGGAGTGGTGACTCCCTGACATCAAAATAATTGGACCTTTGCTCGCCCCATCTGTGTGTCAATTTGTGTTTGCGAGTTTTTTGCTCCCTGTTTGGTCGGCACTCTTAGTCTGTTCTCAATTTCACACAAACACACACACACACACAAACATGCACACATGCACACACGCACACACTCAAGCGTGCACAGACAGACAGAGTCGGAATCTGATCGGACAAGTGTGATATTCTCGTACACGTACCGAGGGGAGTTCAACAAGCGAGTTACTCTTGGCTCTTCAGGGCACGTTGACTTTCATGTGCATCGATGTTTTGAGCTGCAGCACACATCAGCTGACGATCGCCGAGGGAACTTTCAGTGCCAAAATGGTCTGAGCACACCCAAAAGTCATTTCCGCACCTTGAAAATCGCCAACAGCAACGTAAGGAACACCCAACTACAGACAACAGGGCCCGAGTAACACTGGTTTACAACCACTGTTGTCTTGCACCTGTTGTTGAAGAAGTCAGTGAGTTGTTTTCTGGTGGGCAAACTAAAATGTGAATTTGACCTGTCGTTCTTTCGTCGCAGCTGTTTGCGCGGAGGAGAGCGACACGGGGCCGTGCACCAACTACAGCGTCATGTGGCACTTCGACGCGCTCAGCGGCGAGTGCTCGCGCTTCTGGTACGGCGGCTGCGACGGCAACGGAAACCGCTTCGGGACGGAGCAGGAGTGCAAGGACACGTGCGTGCAGCCGCAGGGCACAGGTGAGTCCGCCGCGCCCGACGCTCATTTCAAGAACTCATCTCATCTGCACGTTTTCGAGTTGTGTGAACACATTCCATCGAATTCCAGGGTCAAATAACCACAACCGGCTGTTTTCGTCGATTTGACATGATCAGTGTGACACGTTGTTCGCAGACAGTTGTGAGCGGAGAGAAATGTTGATTGGGGTGCTGTGCTTGTTGTTTCGATGCGGTTTGGCCAACTGGCTTCGGGAGGACCCGTAGAATGTGAACTGGGAAAAGTTAGAGTTGTTTCCACCCTCGCTCCGGCTGTTTGGATCCTGGACGGAACACCAAACACCGAAAAAAGGATGTTGGAGAGAAAAATGCGCCTGCATGTTCGGTTCGATTTGGTTCAACATCCCGCTTCGAAGCAGGTGTCTGAACAGGGCCCTGCGGAGCGAACTGCGGTGATTGCGATGAGTTGACATGTGAACAAGTGGAAAGCAAGTGGTCGTCATTACTGTGCCGCTCTAAATCAATGGGCTCAAATGCTGAAGGTTGCGGCGTTGAAGGTGCGAGCTTCAGTAGCTGTCGTCCCGCAGGCGTTGCAAACTTTCCCTCAGCACTTTTCACATGGTAGATGTGCATGCTGGTTAGATTCGGTGTTGAGTGTATTTTCTGTAATCCTGCTTTTCTCGCAGCTTTTTCTCATCACGGTGAGCACAAGCACATTTTCCAGCTTCACTCATGGGAGAACGTTTTTTCCCGCTTCAAAATGATTCTGAAAAACTCTGTTCACTTTTGGACGGGGGTGGGGGGTCACGGCGGATTCGGCACACAAACCCTTTGGAGTTTTGTGCAGGCGTCGTCCCTCATGAGTGGAAGCAGTGCGCGCTTTGGTTCCTTGCAGCTGCATGCTACTTGCCGCGGTCCGTCGGGCGGTGCCGCGCGGCGCAACCGCGCTTCCATTACAACGCCGACACGCGCAGCTGCGAGCAGTTCAACTACGGCGGCTGTCTCGGAAATGCCAATAACTTTGAGACCCAAGAGGAGTGCGATGCCAACTGCACCGTGCCACTGACGCCAGGTAGGTGTGTGCGGGACGGCTCACCCACCCCGGGGCTGGGAGCAGCAGACGGGCGATTGTTGAGTTACACGCCACAGACGTGATGGTCCTGCAGAGTGGACTGGTCAGAGTGGGACAACAGAGCCAGTGGTGTGGTGTGGGGCCTTGGTTCCTTTGGCGCGCGCGCTGTGTGCTGCATTCGACACGCGTTGTTCCGCAGTTGAATAATTCCAAGCTTTTCGTGAGGCAGTGAGTGAGTGATCCAACCCATGTTCGTTTGGGTGAACAAGTTTTTAAGCTCGGTTCAAAGTCATGAAAATTGTTCTGCAGACGAAAAGGCCATAGCTTTCCAAGCCCATGCAAGGCTTTACTTCGCGGCTGAACTTTTTTCTGCATTATGGAGAAAAACATTATCACTGGGAATGTTTAGTTTGGCAGAAGAGGTGCTCTTCACTGTGGTTAGAGTCAACGTCCGGGACCAGTGTTTTCGAAGCATCCAGTGGGTGGGTTCTCTGCGTGTCCTTGAAACTCTTGACATTGATCACGATCTTCTGCATTCACATAAAACAAACAGCTGAATCTGTCTCTCTGTGGCCTTCATTCGGAAATCAAGTCTGAAAGACTTCATTTGAAATCTTCTTCAAATTTTTGGGTTTTTGGTCTTTTCGAGCTGAATTGCGAAGATTCGGCCATTCAGGAAAGTCAAGATGTGGTTTTTGCGTCTGCACGCTGCGCGTACATGTGAGCGGTGTGTTGACGAGTGTTGTCGAGATGAGGCTCAGTGCGGATCGTCTGGCTGCTCACCTGCTGACAGACGCGCAGCCTCGTGTAGACGCACCGAAGTGAAAATGTGGCCAACTTAACCGCGCGAAAACCAAACGCAGATGATCAGTGTCGGGGAAGACGGGAAACGCTCAGGGAACTCGTAGCTCTTCATTCCAATCATTTGAGATTTCCAAGTTCTTCCCACAAGTATGAACGTTCGTTTGCCTGTGAGAACATGGGGTGTACCGCTGCCAACACATCTTGAAGTTCCAGAAAAAGCTTGCTTTGAGATAGGACAGTCGGAGACAAATTGCTACAAGTTGATCAAGTGGCAACTTGAGCTCCTTGAAGCGGTGAAGATCCCGGGCGTATTTGTGCCACCAACAGCCACGGCTCCAATGAGGTTCCCGTCCACTGTGGTCCCGTCGCCCAGCTCCCTCCCAGCCCCGGGGTGACGCGACCGTCTCCCTCTCGTAGATGCGTGCGCGCAGCCGGCGGCCACCGGCCCCTGCAAGGGGCATTTCCCCCGCTGGTTCCACAACGCCGACTCCGGGAGGTGCGAGCAGTTCGCGTACGGAGGATGCAGAGGCAACGACAACAGGTTTGAGACGGAGGAGGAGTGTCAGCAGCGCTGCAGCCTTCCCACCGAGCAAGGTACGCTGCCACCGCTGTGCCGTCGGGGCTTTACACCGCCAGGGTTCAACCAAACATTCAACTCGTCGCCTGATGCAGGATGCCAAAGAAAAATGTCCACCTTTTGAAAACAAAATCACGGGAAGCGTCAAACAATGCGAAACGTACGGGGTGCAAATTTTTTTGCCGTGGATTAACCCCTGCGTGCGTCAATTGTACACAGGTGTTTTGTTGGCAAGCGACACAGCGCGCTCACAAGATATTGAGTGAAGAAAAGAAGAAAGTAGCCGAGCAGTACCGTTTGGTGGTTTTAAAGATCTGCCACGTTTGGTCGAAATTCCACCCACAAAGTTTTGTAATCTGTCGTTCCTTGTACTCGAAAATCAAAAGTGCTTTGGCAAGAATATTCAAACCACAAATTTGCCAAGAAAACAAAGATCGACTGTGACAGATCGAGTCTGCTGACCAGAGAATCTGTCAGTGCAACATCTGCGCTCGTTTGGCCCAGAAAGTTCAGTGCAGAATAGACTGGTGTCAGACATTGGACTGTGCTGTAACTCACGCCAACAGCTTCCTCAGATCCAGAAGTCAAACTGAGGCGATCTTTGCTGCAGCAGGGACCGCACGTTTCTTTGAAATTACGACCAGTTCGTTCAATGAAATTGGTTGTCTTTGCTTGAGAGACATTTGATGTCAACTCTGTATTTGGCTTCAACGGGAAAGCACGGTCCAAACCTGTAGCTGAGTCCAGGGTCGCCGGAGAAACCGTCACGAAAAACTGGAGCCGCCGCACCAAAATTTGACAGACGTTCACCCAGACACGATCATAAAAACACCACGTGGCAACAGTGTCGCAAAGCACTACAGCACATATAATGACTTGATCGTAAGATTACTGCTTCGCCCTTGTTTTCTGCTTTGCTCGGGATGGTCGTCTGCGACAAAACTGACTTGAGACAGAAAAATCAAAGATTCACACAAGTTGCTTTGGGCAAGTTCCGCAGCTGTTTTTGTCTTGTCAAAGTCAGTTTTGTGAGCAGACCGGTCGGTGACTGTAGTTGGCGCATGTTTGTAGCTTGCACGCAGCCCCAGGACCCCGGCCCCTGCACCAACTCGCTGCCACGCTTCTACTTCAACGCCGCCTCGAGGCGTTGTGAGCAGTTCACGTACGGCGGGTGCGAGGGCAACGCCAACCGTTTCCCGACGCGAGCGACGTGCGAGGCGGCGTGCCACGCGCTCGTCAAGCCGAAGCAAGTCGGTGAGTGCCCGCGGACGCAGGAAACAAACTGACTTTTGAGGTGATTGGGTGGTTCCTCTTTTGGTGGCCAAAAGGTACTCGAGAATAACCTTGCTTGCACGCACCAGCGAGCCAGTCAAGAACTTTCAACGCTTGCTCCAAGTGGCAGCAGAACATTCGAAATATGAAGTGGTTCTTGCAAAAGGTCAACTGAGCACCTTCATTTGATGGAAGAGTGGTTGAAAAATTAGGAGGTTCTCAGTGAACGTGCAAACAAAGAGGTGTCATGAGCAGACTCCGCGGAGCAGAAGGCGATTGAAATGTTGACACAGCTTCGACTCGCAAGTTATGAAAACAGTGCGTTCTTTTGATACCCCGAGGGATGGTGAACTGAGCCTCCCTACCGAACGAATGCCACCGCAACGTGTGTCTTGTTGATGGAGGAAGAAATGAGGACAAAACGCACGTGCTGCATGAACACTGTACCAAATTCGACTGTGCTGAAGACTTGACCCACTTGGTCCGGAGCCGTGCATTTTGCGGCAGCTTTTTTGCGCTGAGACGCACGGAACATCCAAGGGAGTTTTCTTCGCACGTGTCCAAACAAACCAGAAAGAGAACAGGCTGCATGCTCGATGTGGAGGACCCTCAGGTCCCCCCGGCGTGACGGCTGTGCCCCCTGCGTTTCAGACCGCTGTGCGATGCCGCAGGACTCGGGGCGCTGCCTCGCTTACATGCAGCGCTGGTTCCACGACCCCACCGATGGATTCTGCAAACAGTTCGTCTACGGCGGGTGCGAGGGCAATGACAACCGGTTCGAGACGGAAGCCGAGTGCCGCGAGGCGTGCAACGCCAACCCGCCTGTTGGTGCGTCTCACACGAGGTGGAGCCTTCTCCGAGATGAGGAGGATCAGCAACACGCGTCACCAACACTCTCATACTCACCTTTTTGTCACCAAGTGTCACTTCCAATCGCACATTTGTCTTCCGCTTGTTTTTCTCGCAGTGTGACAACAGAAATCAGTGTTGGGGTGCGGATTTCTGTTGTTTCTGTTGAAAACACGAGCACCGTGGGTCCGCTGCGCAAAGATCCACAAAACTCCGACAGTGTTGAAACATGAGTTTTCGCGTCAGTAAATTCCGCCCAGTTCCGCTCAGTTAGATGCAGTCGATCAGAATAGAGTCACAGGCGGTCTAATCCAGTGTGGTAAAAGCTGACCAGTCTCGAGCGGATCCAGGTTCGGGGGTTGGGGGCCAGATTTTGGTGACTGCTCCAGAACCTCACTGGAGGGTAAAATACATGGGACTTGGGGTCCCCTCCGCTCCCCACCGTGGATCAGCTGGAGTCAGTTTGAAACGTGTAGAGTTTCAACGCACTTGTCGTGTCTTTCAGACGTGTGCGTCCTGCCCGCGGAGCGCGGACGCTGCCTCGGCAACAACGCCCGATTCTACTTCGACTCGGCGTCGACGCAGTGCCTCAGCTTCATCTACGGCGGCTGCGAGGGCAACGGCAACAACTTCGAGACGATCGAGGAGTGTCGCAAGACGTGCTCGCACCACTCCGGCGTCACGGTTCCACACGTTGGTAGGTTCTTGCACAGCTCAAACATTTTTACTCCACAGAAAGCTTTGTGACACGTCACGATGCTGCTGTGATTTGGTGTTCTTGTCTTCCATTGCACACAGCGAGTTGTCTTACCAGACAAACGGACCAAAACTTGTGGTTTTTGCCACAGGTCGGTGCGAGATGCCCCAGGAGAAGGGACCCTGCGTGTCCTACATGACACGCTGGTTCTACAACACGGAGACGCGACGTTGTGAAACCTTCATCTATGGCGGTTGCCAGGGCAACCGCAACAAATTCCTGACGGAGGCCGAGTGTGTGGCGGAGTGCGGCGGTGAGGAGGCGGCGACGCCCGAGCCGACGCCGAGCCCCGAGCCCGAGGAGCCCCGGGAAGGTGAGCGTGCGCCGCCGGCCCGATGCCTTCTCACCAAGGGAACCCCCAATCGTTTCTTCCTGTCTTGTCTTGCGACTGTCGGCAGCGTTGTAAGATTTGGCAGGCTTCTTCGCTTTTCGGCGTGGTTTGTTCGTTGCTGCTTCCGTGAACCCAGTGTTGCCAGTACCTGTCGCGTTCCGTCATGAGAACCGTGCTTGTGATGTGCCGCGACTTCTGTGTTGAAATCCTGTCATGACACATTTGTACAAACATACCTGAATGTACATGTCGCTTCTGTTGCTGAAATTTATCAAGGTTCCTTGTCCTCCACCTTGTGGTACGCTTGGGCATTTTGTCACACCCAGTATGCATTTCTTTCCTCGATGTCCACTGTTCGTTCATTGCTGTTCCCCTGTTGACGTGAGAGCCTGTTCCCTGCGCGTTCTTGCAGCGTCCTGCTCGCTGCCCCAGGACCCCGGCACCTGCATAGATTACATCCCGAGTTGGTTCCACAACCCGGACACACAGCGATGCGAGGAGTTTGTGTACGGCGGCTGCGGCGGCAACGCGAATCGCTTCGAGACGGAGGCGGACTGCGAGAGAGCGTGCGCGCGGGAAGGTCTGTCCCACCGCAGGAATCACGAGGCTCCTCGACGTTCCTCTGTGTGATTCTTCTTGCGCCACAGCGCCTTCTTCAGCACTCCTCTCGCTCGCCTTTTCGTTGCTGCGTCTTGCTTTGTTGTTCACCGTTTTGTTTGCGTTCTTCTTGTTTTGTTCTCAGGAGTTTATCACAGTTTCTAGTTTCAACCTTTCCTTGTTTCGTCCCACACTGAACATTGTGATGACATTTGTTTTCAGTTTGGGGGACTTTCTGATGTCTTTTGCAACTTTGTTTTGTTCATCTTCACAGACTTTGGTGGAACTTGAGTGCAGTTCATTTCTTCCTTTTCAACATATTTGCTATGACACCAAGACGGGCTTCGTTTCTTCCCCGTCTTCACACAACTAAAATTCGGTTCTTGGTGAATCTCTGGCGGATCCAGGTTTGAGGTCAACTTTGGGGGATAGTGAAACAAGATTGTGCTTCCAACAAACAGACAAAGGATCAAACTTTCGGCGGTAGAGGCCCAAGGGCGCAAGCTCCATACTTCCTAGATCCGCCAGAATGAACGAAGGTACAGAACACTCAGCTGCTTCTGGTGATTATCCACCAGACCTGTGCTCCTTTTCGCTCATGAAGGCCTGCTGCTGTCGATGATTCTTCTACACATTGTTGGTGTTGTCACTTTCACCTGTGTCTGTCTGTTGACAGACTGATTATCTTGCTGATATTGACAACTTGTCTATTTCTGCTGGTGTATTTTGCTGCAGATCGCAAGTTGCTCCCGAAGTTTTATCTTGCACTTCTGTTTGTGAAAGCAACCAGTTCAAACACAAAAAATGCGTGAAGATTTCTCATTGAATTCTTCTCTTCTTGCCCTTCCCATGCTGTCTTTGCTCTGTTTTGCAAAAAAACATGGATACAATTCAACACAACTTGGCACTGCAATATTCCCCTGTCTGTCCTGTGTTTCAGACATCTGCGCGCTGCCCAGTCACGGCGGCGACTGCGCGTCCTACCTGCCCATGTGGTTCTACGACCGGGAGCGCGGGCGCTGCCTGCAGTTCGTCTACACGGGCTGCGGCGGCAACGCGAACCGCTTCGAGACGGCGGAGGAGTGCGAGGGCCGCTGCGCCAGCTCGACGCCGCCCGATCCGCGGCTCCACGTCACCGGACTCGGTGAGCGCATTTTGGCAGTCCAGAATTTGATGACGACGTCATGCAGACAGTGTGCGGTCAGAATTGTGAACAAGATGGAAGAAGGAAGGGAGAGTCAATCGGTCGCTCGATGACTTGCAGAAAGAGTTGTGACCAGAATTTGTGGGAATGTTGTCAGCTGCATTATTTTGAGTCTCACGTTTGTGTCTGCAGCGATCTGCGGGTTGGAGGCGGAGACGGGTATGTGCGCGCAGAACCTGGCGCGCTGGCGCTACGATCCGGAGGTGGGCGCCTGCAGCCAGTTCGTCTACAGCGGCTGCGAGGGCAACTACAACAACTTCGAGACCCGCGAGCAGTGCGAGTCGCAGTGCCCCGTCACACGTGAGTTCTTCTGCCCGCCTCCATCACCAACATGACCACAGTGATTGCAGACAGTGATTGCAGTTGCGCTGCTTTTGTTGGTCCGCATATCAACACAATAATTTTCACGCGATCGTTATTTTATGGCAGATATCTGCGCGGAGTCACCGGACACAGGGCCGTGCCGCGCCGCAGCGCGTAGGTACTACTTCGACACGCGCGCGCAAGAGTGCCGCCCGTTCACGTACGGAGGCTGCGCCGGCAACGCCAACAGGTTCAGCTCGATGGAGGCGTGTAACCGCGTGTGCAACCCGCAGCCTCGGGAACCCGAGCCGGAGAGGGGCTCAGGTGAGAGACTTGTATTTCTTCAGTGCGAATGAACTTCCATTGGTTGAAACGAAGGCAGCTGGCGAGACGATGAGACTCACTGATGTCGTTGACCTTCCAGATCCGTGTACACTGACCAAGGACTCGGGTCCCTGCACCGCGTACTACCCGAGTTGGTACTGGGACGTGACGCAGGGCCGCTGCCTCGAATTCGTGTACGGCGGATGTGGCGGAAATCACAATCGCTTCGATGACCGCGCCACGTGCGAGCAGCGCTGCGGGACGACGGCGGTGCGGCCGGGTCCGGACCCCGAGGACCGCCCCACCGACCCGCACCAACCCGTCGAACCGGAGAGGCCCGTCGATCCGTTCGCACCGATCCACCCCGGCGGCGGCACCGGAGAAGCTGGTGAGGGTTCGTGGCATCATCAATAAGTTTTTATGATAAATGCTGCTGCCTGTGATTGACAGCGTGGCGTGTCCTGCAGATGTGTGCGGGATGCAGAAGGACCCAGGGAACTGTGATGACTACGGCGCAGTCTGGTACTTTGAACCGTCACGACGCCAGTGTCGCCGCTTCCTGTACGGAGGCTGCGGCGGAAACGGCAACAGGTCTGTCTGTCTGTCTGTCTGTCTGTCTGCCTGTCTCTGTCTCTCTCTCTCTCTCCCTCTCTCTCTCTCTCTCTCTCTCTCTCTCCTGCTTGCTGCAAGTTGCAACACATTTGACGACATCGTCGGAATGTCTCCACAACACGCGCAGGTTCATCCCTGTTGTGTGTCATAACTCAGAACCAGTCCGTCAAGGAATGCCGCCAACACTCCTTGCAGACTGACAGTCTAAAATTTGTCGGAACGGGCTGTTTTTGTGTCTCAGACAATCTTTTTGTGCGCAGATTTGACTCACGGGACGACTGTGAGAACCGCTGCCTGAACAACGTCGTGCAGCCGGAGGAGCCAGTGGTGCCAGAGGAGCCGGCGACGCCCGCGCCGCCGGTCGAGCCAGAGCAACCGGCGACGCCGCAGCCCGACCCTGTCGGTGAGTAGACGCGACGTGAGGCAGGTAACACGCTGAAATGGCATGCGCCGCTTGCTTCTGTACCTGGACCGACCGAGTCGCCGGCCCAGCGCTCCAGAACAAGCTTTAGGTCCTAGATAGCGCTGTCCTTGTGAAGCTGACCTCATCACGCTTACTCTCAGAAGAAAAATGCCTGCAAGATGAGCAATCAGTTCAGCAGGATCAAGATCCACCTGATCGTGTAGACAGATAAGTGGAGACAGTGAAACTGAAAACTAATCTGACTTGCGAAATGTTTCAAGCTGCTCTGGAATGAAGCATGCACGTACGTATCGGTAGACAACAAGCTTTTGGATTTTGTCTTCGTTTCGTTTACGTTATTGCGATTGATTTTCATAGCAGTGATACTTTTGTTTGGCAGCAACTTTCTCTGTGACATCGAAACAAGTCTTTCTAGTGGCTTGGAAGTGAAAATTCTGCTTCTTTCAAACATCTCACTTTGTAAATTTCACCTCTTCAAGCTGTATCTGATTTGATTTTCTGCTCTGTATCTGCATCTCAGGTGAGTTCAAAGGGCGATCCAGTGGGGCGCTGCGGACGCAGACCTGTGTCAGTTGGACACGGTTCGTGTCTGCGTCGCTCCCGCTGTACCTGTGATCCCACTGGAGCATGCGTGGCTTCAGTGCTTGTTTCATCTCTCTTACTGTGCGCATGGTGCCGCTTGACTGGCTTGCAGAGATAGACGTGTGCATGGAGGCGGCATCGCCCGGGCCCTGCACCGCCCACTTCGTGCGCTGGCACTTCGACAGACTCGTCGGTGCCTGCCGCGAGTTTCTGTATGGCGGTTGCGGCGGCAACTCGAACCGGTTCAACAGCCGGAGTGAGTGTGAAGCGGCGTGCGTGGGCAGCGTCGTCATGTCGTCAGGTAAATACGGAGCGTGCGACGTGTCCCTGTCGCAGCGTGAGAATGGCGTGGTGTGGCGGACCGCACTTGTAGCATGCACCTTGCACTGGCCTCTCTTCTCGCAAATAAGACACTTCCTGTAGAAACACAGCAGAACCCGTTTGCACGCTGGAGCGTTCAGCCAACGACTCATCGGCCCTGAATTAGAGTGGGGATCATGAAGCCGGGGAGGGTGTCGATCGCAGTGGATGCAATACAGTCACAGCAGTTTCATCTGTCTGTGTGTGAGAGAGTGAGAGGTGGATCTGGCTTTTGTCAAAATGTAAAAAAAGAACACAAACGATGTGTCCTCCATCTGAAGAATATTTGCGTCCGTGAAATCAAAGAAGTAATCGTACAATCCAGCGTGTGACGGGTTCTGCGTTTCAACTCAACCAGCGTTTGTTTCTGTTGCATGAGAAGGTGATTCGCACGGACCTGATCCTCATCCGCTTTCACCGTGTTCACTTTGCATGTGTTTTCTAGATTTGTGCAGCGCGCCTGTGTCGCGCGGTCCCTGCAGCAAATCTATCGCGTCCTTTTACTACGACGCGGACAGTAACACGTGCCGGCGGTTTAAGTACAGCGGCTGCGGCGGCTCCAGAAACCGCTTCTCGACGCTCAAGCAGTGCCACGCGCAGTGCATCGGGTCGGCGACCCCGCGACCCGGCGTCACTGACGCCGTGACACTGACGCCTGCGCCCGGCGGGCGCTTCCACGGTTAGTGGTGCGTGCGTCTCGTGCCGTGTCTCGTCGTCCTGTGGTCGTCTCCAGTGTTTGTCGAGATGTCGGGAGTTCAGCCGTGAAACTTGTCACTCCCTCGGGTTTCCTGTTTGTGTTGCAATGTCAGAAAGCTCAACCTGTACCCGATTTTTCCTGAAAAAACTTGCTCAGTTATCTGTGTGCAGATGTAAAGTTGTGTCCACGACAACCAACAGAAAATGTGTGTTTTGCAAACTGTAGGGTTCACGTTCCAGAAAAGTTTCAATCTTCAGAATCCACATGTCATCAAGTCGCTTCACCACACATCAAGCGTCTAACCTCTGCTTTCAACCACAACAGAACGAGTTCCTAGTGGCTGTTCCAACGCGTACCGTACTTGCTGGCTGTCCCATGTCGCCTTTCCCAGTTTGTGCAACGAAAATTAGATATTCTTCCCACGCACTAATCACGAATGGTCCGCAGCTCGGGGCGTGTCGCCTGCGTTGACGTTGACACGTCGAGGTGCGCGGACGCAGCTTCCCCTGTCCCTTGACGCATGCGTCTCGTGTTTGGTGTGCAGATATCTGCGCGCTGCCGCCGGACCGCGGGCCGTGCGACGCGCACGTGCGTCGCTGGTACTACGACACGGCGCGGGACGCTTGTGTCGACTTCGTGTTCGGAGGTTGCCGTGGCAACAGCAACAACTTCGCCACCAAGAAGAAGTGCAGGTTGATATGTAAGAGCAGGTTACATGATAAGATGGCGACTCCGCCACCTCCGACGGCGCCCTCCTCCACTGCCGCCGCTTCCACCACTGCAGCCATCAGCCGGGGACCTAACGCTACCGCGGCCGCTGGTACATCTGCCTCTCGTCTCCTAACTCGGGATGATGATGAACGATGCTGTGATGATGTGTTGATCAAAGCACACTCTGCATCCAGTCTGCACAGCTGCTGCTTTGCTTCATGTTTGGTCCAAGAGGTGGTGAGATGCGTACTCTGTTTTTTCAAACGCACAAGGAGTCTTGATGGTGGCAACGTGCGCAAACCGAATTGTTCCAGCGCAAATGTCAGAGGTATGAAACAACGCACAAAATGGAGAAAACCTCGCAAGCTCCAAGAGTTTTGACTTTGGACGCATCTCACGGCTTCTTGGCAACCGAAACCGACAAGACAGATCATACTGCCAGGTGCAGTTGCCTAAAAACGGATCTTTCCGCCTGAATTGTGTCATGAAAATGCTCTGGAATGCTTCTCTTATGTTTGGTTGGATTGCTCTTCAGTATCGCACCGTGAGCACACAAACGCACGTCATTACCCCTTGTTTTTGCACCAAACGTTTGTTTACCTTTCCAAACGAAAGCAAGGAAAACTCTGCATGTCATAATCATTATCATCTGGTTTTCAGCTGGTTATGGTTGCGCTTGAACTTTGTCTTGCTTTTCATCTGTTTTCTTCCTGCAAATAAGATGGAAAGAATTTGTGGTTTGGTGGTATCAACGTTTGCAGCACAAATTTATACGAAATCAATGTAGACGATAGATATGGAAGCAGTTTTGAAGAAGAAATATTGTTGACTTCCGTTCTTGCTGAAAAAGACTGGAATGCTGACGATCTTTGCGAAAATTCTTCAGAAGTGTGATTGATGCACGCTTTGCACCTGCAAATGTTCATTGTGTTGTTGACTTGACAGCAAAACTTTGATTCACAGATTGTTTGTTGACCTTCGAATTTCGAGCTGTGTCTCAACGGCCGTAAAAAAGAAATCTCAGGCACAAACATGGGAAATGAAATACGAACTGAACGCAGAGCAGTGAGAAGGAGCGCTGACTGGTGTTGGTGTTGGCAGGTGAGCCGGACGAGCCTCTGGACACGTGTCGCCAGCCGAAGCAGGTCGGACTCTGCGAGGCCCTCATCGAGCGGTGGTACTTCGACACCGATGTCGGCTCCTGTCTGCGGTTCAGCTATGGAGGTGCGTCTCTCTTGTGTTCGTCTTCGATTTGGAAGCAGAAAACTTTGCCCTGAGAGTGTTTCTTATCTCACAATGACACACGGGTTGCGAAGTTTTCCACAGTTTCATTGACTGACAATTATCTTTTTCTGCAGGTTGCGGGGGCAACGACAACAACTTCGCGACGGCGGAAGACTGTTACTACCGCTGTGGAGGCTCCTCTCCGGATCGAGGCACGACCACACACGAAGAGTACTCCCCGTCAGGTACGTGTAGTGAGGAGGGGCTGCTCAGCCACCACAGAAGCTCACGGGTCCCTTCAGTTGTTTTTGGGTGGGGTGGTCTCGTGTTTGCAAACAGACGAGGCAACTGAAGAGATTCGGCAAGAACTACTCGGAAGACACTGACCCTTGTTTTGCGCCCCACAAAACGTGCGACATCCAAAAGCCAAGGTAGTTTGTACTCACATGATGCCATTTATTTCTATACACAGAGAAATGCCGCATGCCGATGGACTCTGGACCGTGCTACGCCGCCAAGCTCATGTTCTACTTCGACGACAGCATCGCAGAATGTCGCCCGTTCACATACGGCGGCTGCCAGGGCAACGCCAACAAGTTCGACACGCAGGACGCCTGCTACCGCGAGTGTGGCGAACAGGGCCGCGAGTACCGCCTTATCACACCAGGTGGGGTGCGAGGGCTAAAATCTGTCAACTCTAGAATCGGACTGAGCGCCCAGACCCATGCCTACACACAACAATCAACACTCCACAACAACTATTTTTGAAAACAAACTCTCAAGTTCCGCAAGTGACGAAAGAGAGATGCTTCAGACCAACGTTCTTGGCAGGTGACTGTTACGAGCCTCAGGACGCCGGCTCCGGCTACGAGTACGAGGCGCGCTGGTCGTACAACGCAGACAAGGCGCAGTGCGAGCCCTTCTACTACTCCCTGCAGGGAGGCAACTCCAACAACTTCCACGCCTACGAGGATTGCCTCGCCATGTGTGTCACCGGAGGTGAGTGGCGCCCAGCATGTTGTCTGACGCAAAGAAAAGACACCTTTGAATGTTCTCTTTGGGTGACGTACGCCTGTTCCTCTCTGCAGCATCGGTGCCGTGCCGCGCGCTGGCGTGCGATCTCGACTGTCAATTCGGCTTCAAACAAGGCGTCGACGGCTGCCCAGTCTGCGAGTGTGAGAACCCGTGCGAGGTGAGAGGGCAGGGAACGAACGCCATCAGAATGCAGACAATCGCAGACTAGCCTTACCGACATTGCACACAACGGAGATGTAGCAGTTGCAAGAGTTTTCACTTGCAGACGTACCAGTGCGGCGTGGACGAGGAGTGCGTGCTAGAGGAGGTGCAGTGCGTCGCGGCGCCCTGTCTGCCCGTCCCTACCTGCAGACGCAGTGCGTACCCAGTCGAACACTAGAATGTCAGGTGTCTGGCGGCGTCAACTCGTGACGTGTCCTCACGTCGTGTGTGTCTCACTCTCGAGCGCAACGCTCCGAAACGTGAAAGAACGAGTGCACACTCGGACTCTGTGGCGTTGCAGGGAGCCCAGCGAACGTGATCAAACCAGGCCTGTGTCCAGCGGTCGACGAAAACGCCCTCGGCATTTGCGTGCAGCAATGCGGTGCGGACGCTGAGTGCCTGGGGACGCAGAAGTGCTGCTCCAACGGCTGCGGCACCCACTGCACCGAACCCGAACAACCAGGTCAGTGTCACAGCGGGTGAGAGGGGAAACAGGAAGGGGAGTGGTGCGATGTGCGTGTGGGTGTGTTTGCAACGTGTGTGTACGTATCCATGTTTCTATGTGTGTGTCTGTGTGTGTAGAGTGAGAGAGGACGGAACAATGGGTTTGTGGTTGTGGTGTGGGGTACGGGGCGGGTATGTGTGGTTCTGTGTCAGCGTGTATGTATCATGTTCTCCAAGTTTTCGACGTCTCCTTCGTATCAAGAGTCCACTCCACGTGTTAGACAAGACCAGGCGCTGAAATATTCACACAATACTTTCCGTTTCCTTTGTGATTTTGGTGCGTCTTTCAAGGTTTGTAAAGATTCAGAAACTAAATGTGGGATATTCTTGCGCTCGGTCGTTTTGCCAGACTCCTCCACTACCCAAAATAGATATTTATGCAGAGAGTCCTGCGTGTTCAGTACCTACATGAGTTTTCCTTAGTTCTTGCACTGCCCATCCTTTTGTGGCACATTTTACGAGTAAGACAGGAGTTAGACGTACGTTGAAGCGCGTCAGATAGCTCCTGGAGATGTAGATCATGCTCAGAACATGTTCGCGAGGGTTACCCAACGCAGTTAGTCTAGGATAGGGGAATGTTAGTGTTCAGGTTCACAAGATGTTCACGTTTCACAGCTGGATGCTCTTTACAGCTCGATTGTCCAGTGCTTCGGCAACTGATCGTGCAAATTCCCATTTGGTCTTTTTCAAAACCTTGAAGAATTAGCTCAGATCAGCTCAGTTCTGCCATGAGGGGCACGCCACGAAACTACTTTTGGACTTTATGCAATTTTGTGGCACTGACTAAACAGCCAATGAAGCACGGAGGAGTACATTGACATCCAGCTGTGTAGAAACGCGTTGACGACTGTTTGGTGTTTGCGGTGCGCAGAGAACAAGCGCGGCTTCTGCCCGCTCCCGGACGCGCACATGCGGACGGTGTGCACGCACGTGTGCCACGGCGACGCGCAGTGTCCCGACGAGCGCAAATGTTGCTGGACCGGATGCGGCGCGGTGTGCATGGCACCCACAGCTATCTCCCAGGGCAATGACGCGCAGCCCTGGAACACTCCCGCTTCCCCCGAGCCGCCGACGCCCACACCGTCCACACCCCGCGCATGGCACCCTCCCACCCCGGAGCCACACTCGGAGGACCCGCGCCACCCCGACGGGGGACACTGGCCGCGCCCCGAAGAGCAGCACACCGAGACCACGACACCCTGGTGGCACGCCTACACCGAGGCACCGACGCCTCACTATCCCGACCCGTTCGAAGAGGAGCGCGACCGACGTCCGGAGGGTCACGGCGGAGAGTGGGACCCGCACGGACGACCCAGCGACCCGTACGATCCCGGTGTGGTGGTGAACCCCGCCCTGCCAGGTACCCAGCTCGTCTGCGGGCAGCGAGCGCAGCGCGCGTCGCAATCTGCAGTCTGAAGGCGCCTGAAGTAGCAGTAGATGTAGATGACAAGGCGTCTTCAGAGGGATGCACATTGGACTGCTGTCTGTCTGCTGCTTCGACACGTAGAAGGGTTGCATGAATGAAGGCCAAACTAGAAGTGATTGCCGGCCCAGCAACAACATGAGTAGTCGTGGTGATCGGTGCAACCAGCTGAATGGATGAAATGCCGGACTAGTGCATGTTGATTTCTACAATGAAGAACTCCAGTAGATGTACTTGACTCTGTGTGTGTTGGTCTGGGCTGTTCGTCCACGTTGTCGTCTGTCCGAAATGACACATTTTGATCATCTTGCAGGAAGCACGTTTGTTGTATTCTGTTCGCATTATACGCTTCGTGTGGATGATGCGTCGAGATGATGATTTCCTGCAGTATGAACTGAGATGAGACTTGGCTGCTGCTGAATTTTGTCGCACAAAACAGCCTTTCGTCGCTTTCACAATGCAGCGCGCAGATCTTTTCACACGCTCAACAACGTCTTGCACATGATTTGTCGTACCTTGATAAGCAAAAAGCTGTAGCCTGATGGTGAGTTTTTGGGTCGGGTGGATGGACAAAGGCCGTGAATCGAAGTTAACAATTTCTTCCGTTGAAGCTACATTCAAGTGTTTCATTTTTACGCGCGTCGACTGCGAAGCATAGTCGGCGCGTGCATTACAATCACGCTTTTCCGGATTTCGGGACCCGTACTGGGTGTGTCAGGTCAGAGGTTGGGGAACCTCACCCCTCGATGCGAAAATGTTGAAAATCTTAGCAGAATATTTTCAAGCCCCTGACAGAGTTTGGCTCCAAAAACCTTTCTGACTGAAGAAGGAAAATGTTGCAAATCAGGTCCAAAGGGTCCTTGATCGAAGTTTAGATTGAAACCCCCTCTCGCACCCCAAAACTGCACATTTTCAAAATCCGGCAAAAATCTTTTGGCCCCAGATGGAAGGTAGAACTGCCCCTGATTCGTTGTCCTTTTGATGTTTCGACGCCAGCTGAACACGAGGCCCATACCGTTGCCGGTTCGGCGCGTGTCTACACTGTTCAGAATTCTTGTTGAACTGTGCTTTTTACCCTTTCATCGGATTTTAATACGCATTAATGTTTCGCATGACTCGCTTATTGACTCGCGCATGTCGGCAGAGTGTGTTGGGTCGGTGTTCGGGTGCTGCCCTGACAACAAAACGCCGGCGGGCGGCTACAACTACCGCGGCTGTCCAGGTGAGCGCCGCACTAACATCTGCCTCCCAAGGGCCTTGTACGCACTGCACCACACTTGCCTTCACTCCATCGGTTTGGTCAACCCTTCAAGCCAATCAAACGAGTGGCCTTCATTGAAAAACGTATCCAAGGGAGTCCGGGGTACCTGGAGTCTGAACGTAAGATCTACCTCCCCTTCCTGTATTTCTCGTGCAGAAATCAAGATTCCCTCGACCATACTTGGGTCCGCCGTTGTTGCAAAATCATCTTTGCGAGAAATTATGAGTGTATTGCGTGCAAGGAGCGAAACTGCTTCATGGCTTCAGAGTAATAACTCACGCCAGACAACGTACATGTACTTCTGATACATGTTCAACCTTGTTCGAGCTGCTCAGAGTTTTGGTGCTGACAGAGTCGATTCTTTTGCGAGAAGGGGCAAACACAACTGCTTTTCCCAGACGCCTGAGACTGAAGTGACGCTTGCTTGGCAAGATCTGTCAGCAAAGGATTTTCCAAACCTTTATTGCAACAAACGTTTATTTGCTTACTTGTTTGGCACCTGTTTTGCAAAACACAAATGGTTTGTCTGGAACATGTTGAATGCAGCACTGTATGAGAGGCTTCGATGCGCGATTGAGTTCTGCGGAATTGACTCGACCTGTCACCCTGGTGCGATGATCTGAGACGCATTTCGGGTTTGGACTGGACACGTTATCTTGCTCGCAGAGGAGGAGCCGTACATCACGTCGACGGGACCGAAAGCGGTGGACGCCGTCGCGGGTGCCGTCGTCGTGCTGCCCTGCGAGGTGCGCGCCGCGCCCGCGCCCATCGTCACGTGGTACAAAGACAGGTACGGAACACCGTGCTCCAGGAACCGCAAGTGTCGTTCATAATAAAGTCACAGAGAACAGCGCATGCAAAAAAGTTACAGAAATAGAAACAAAATCCATTCACCTGAGAACGAACAGTTTTCTATGGCGCTTTAGGGCCCACTGAAAACGAATTTTACAAAGCGTAATGGCCACTGAAGCTCTTGACACAGTGCGAGAGTTGCACCACTCTGACTGACGTGTTTCTTACAGACGTCCTCTTCAAGGCGTCTTCAACGAGAAGACGCGCATCCTGGACGGCGGCGCACTCGAGATCCTTGACGTGAGCTCGGACGACGCCGCCACGTACACGTGCAAGGCGTTCAACGGCGTCGGACCAGGCGTGACTCGGGAGTACATTCTCACAATCACCAGTAAGTGGAACACCCAGTTTCATCGGGTTGCCAGGAAACTCAGCCATTCAGTGAGAGACATTTCGGTGACAAGATTTGCTCTGAAACTCATTTTGATACATCAGCACTGTGTTTATTTTCAGCGGCGCCGCGGTTCGTGGACGAGGGCGCTGCGGGCGAAGTGACGGTGACGGAGCGCGGAGCGGCGCGCCTCACGTGCGCCGTGCGGGGCTCACCCACCCCCACCGTGCGCTGGCTCAAAAACAACGTTGAGGTGACAATTTTGTCCTGTTGTCGACAAATGTAGCACGCAAATGCTTACTTTTGGCAACGTTCCACCTCGAAAAACGGGTGCTTCAGACTGATTCTCCGATGCGAAAGACCCTGTGCTCACAAATTGTTGGTTTTGATGTTGTGATTTGGGATCTTTTTTTTTTTACATCACCCAGCTATTTTTCCTCGCAGGTGCGCTACGACGGGCTGCGCACGTTCCTGGAGGAGGACGGCTCGACGCTCAGTGTCGAGGACGTGAGTGCGCACGACGCCGGCATTTACACGTGCGAGGCTCACAACGGCGTCGGCACTCCGATTCGCCGCTCCGTCCAGCTCAACGTGCTTGGTGCGTACGCAGCGTTGGGAGCTACAGCGTCAAACTAAAACCTGCGCAAACGGGGTTGTTCATCCCTGGACCAGAAAGAATTTCGAACGCAGATACGTTTGATGACCAGTCATTTTCTTGTTGCAGGTCAGATCTATGCGCAGATCGTGGCGCACAACACATCGTTCCGCACGGGTGACGAGGTGCACCTCAAGTGTCGCGTCGAGGCGGCGGGCGACTACTCCATCACGTGGCTGCGTGACGGCGCTCCGCTGTCGCGGCGCGACGCCCGCGTCTCGCACCCGAAGCCGTCGCAGCTGCTCATCACGTCCGTCAACGCCGATGACCAGGGCACGTACACGTGCCTCGTGACGCGGGACAACAACCAGGTGTCGGTCGACACCGTCATCGAGGTGCAAGGTGAGTGGAGCGGCCCTTACAAGTGGGGTATGAACTTGACTGGAGGGTATCCGATATCCACTGAAGATTGCACCACATCAATCACCAGACATGTCGAGCGAGTGAAGCACTGAGCATTACCCCAAGAAGCGTTGACAGTGATAAAAGCGTTTTCTCCGTGATCGAGAGTCTGAGGCGCTGTTTTCCACTTCAGGCCTCAGTTTGCCGGCGAACTGCATCGACAAACCGTGGTACGCCAACTGCGCGCTCATCGTGCAGGCGGAGATGTGCAAACACATCTACTTCTCCGACTTCTGCTGCAAGTCGTGCCACGAGGCGGGCATGCTGTGAGGGGGGCTCGTCAGTCCGGCCACCGCAGCTCCGATTCACTATGTTCGTCAAACTGCCAGAATTTTTCTTGAACGTGAATTTCACCTTCAGTAACTTCCAAATGGATTGTACATTCACGCGGCATATTTTGCCTGGTCATGTGTGATTGATGGACAAAGTGAACGCCAGTGTCCAGAAACAAAATTTTGTGCCACAAAACGCGCTCTTGGTCAAAACTGAAATTGAATCTTGAACAAGCCAATGGGTGGATCTGTCGAGAAGTATTGTCTGTGTCGAGGTGTTGCAAGTTGCCACGAGAATCCACGAATATTTACCAATGTGACAACCAAAACAATCATTGATCTGAAACTCCTAGTCAAAAATGTACTCAGTCCCTCTGCGTAGATTCATAGGATTTCAACTCAGGTGCAACGTGGGAATGGAGATTCGTTCCCCACGTGAGGTCACACAGCAAGCTGCGCGTGTGCGTTGTGCAGCTGTTCTTGTTTTCAGAAATGTACTTCTCAAAGCACTCAGCAATTCGATTTTTGTGAATGTGTACAGTTTGCAAGAAAGAAAGGCGAGAATTCCCCACGGTCAGATTCGAGCTGTAGATTTTGCTGGGCTGTGCTTGTAGGCGACACACACGCGATCAAGAGATGTACATTTCCGTCCAGAGCGCCGAATTGCCTGAAGAACCCCGTAGAGCCAGTAGCTACCTCAGGTGCTGTGTCATAATTTAATGGACCAATTGTGAGAGAAATAAAGATTTTGTAAAACAAAGAACGATTCGCTTTGTGTTGTCCGATTCTTCGTGATTCAAATCAAGAGAATTGTGCTTCTTCAGGGGAAATTCATTTCTTATGTCTTGCAAGCACAACAACAAATTTCATTGAATAATGTCGCAAGGTAACCATTAGTCATAAATTGTCAATCGAAGCTGAGCTCTCCAGCCACAAACCGATACAACAGGGAGTGGTGAAGGAAATATAGCAGAGGTCAACCGCAAGTTGCACCATCCCACGGAACGATTCAGTTCTAAACTAGGGTTCGTTACCTCCAGCAAGTTTATGGCAGGAAAACCGTAAAAAGTCAATTTCCTTCAACCCAATTTGGCTTCAAAGCACTCCATTTGCTCTCTTTCTACTTTTAAAAAATGTTAGATTTTGATGTCAGAAGCACCCCGACCTTACTGGTCAAGTCTCTGCGATTGTGTAACTCCAACAAAAAATACAGGATTTGGGATGCACGTGTCGTGACAATCACTTCACAGAGTTCTGTTGTGGCTGCTTCTGCTGCTGCTGCATCTGGTAGAGGACGTACCTGGGGCTTCCTTTCTTGGCCCGGGGCGAGCCGCGGGGCGGGCGGGCGGGTACTGGCCTCCCCGCCGGGGGACGGAAGCGCGTCCCGTCCTGCTGCTGAGCCGGTTGCCCTGGAGAGTTGACGCTGACGTTTCGCATCCTCAGCACCAATGTGTCCTCACCCACCATCCACTCGGGTACGTTGTGCTGGAGAAAAACAAGATTGCTCAACAGTGTGTGTCGTCATGTTAATCGATGTGACCACTCACAACGAGTAGTTTTGAGAGAGATCTCAGTCAATCTCATTGCTTGCAAAATCAAAAGCCCTTCGCTACGACCATAAGTGCGGACAAAAATCGTGCGCATTTTGTCGGCACCAAAAACCCAATTCGTAAACCGCTTCACACTCTTGACGATGCACACGCACACACGCACACTCTCTCACACACTGAGAAACACACCTTGTGGAGCAGCTTTCTTCGCTGCTTCTCGGCGACGAAGCTCCGCTCGAGACTCAGCACGTCTTCGTCGACGTCCTCCTCGCGCAGTTTGTGGTAGCTGCGGGGTACGGTGAGACGCCGCAGCCGTCGCGCCGCGCGCTGCCGCACGCTCCTCCTCTGCTTCGGCGTCTTCTGCTTCCGGGGCGTGCTGCTCTGCTTGGTCTTTTTCGCACTTTTGTTTCCCAAGTCCTTGACGCTTTTCAAATGGTTTTTGTCGTTGTCGGATTCTGCTTGAATGTGATGATGATGGTGCAAACTGGCCGCAGGATTTTGGGAATCTGGATTTCCTGAGTGCTCTGGAGTCACTGGGATCTTGACGTCAGTCAGATCAAGGTCCATGTCATCGTGGTTCTTCTCAGTATTGGAAGAGGATGGTAGGGGCACATATCTGGGAACATTGGGCGCAATGCTTGTGCCCGGTGCACGGTGTTTCCGGTCAGACACGGCCTTCTGAAGATGCGGACAATTCTGTAGTGCGTCCACCGTGTCCTCCAGAGGCCGGTACGCCGGGTCTGACCCAAACACCATGTGCACGCTCTCCTTGCCGAGCTGAACCTCTCTCTTCATCTCAGAAGCAATCTCTCCTGCGAGGTCCCCCATTCCGACCTTTTTGTGCAGTGCGCTGTGCATCTCTGCGGTGACCACTGTTTTGCTCCTGGAGCCTGTGTGATTCGGTTTCGGCTCGTTCCACACCATTCCGAGCTCTTTCAAAGTGTGGCAAGCGCACCGTCCGTCGTGCACATGTTCATGCTCACTTTTTGCCTGTTTCGACGTTTGGCAGTCTTTGTCGTTTGATGGGCTGCCGCTTTTTGCACGTGTACTCGACAATTTGGCGTTGTTATGCTGAGTGCTCTTGTTCTTGGGCCGAGTGCTTTTCTCGGGAAGAGGTTCGCGGTGCAGCATGCCCAGGTCTCTCAGTGTGAGACACGCGCACCTGTGATGTCCGCTGTGAGAGTCATGGCAGTGCCCGGAACTCCCTTGTTCCTTTGCATCAACCATGGAAGGAACCATTCTCTTCGCTTTTCCTGAAAGAGACAAAGTGACCTCAGTCATGTGGTGTTTTGGTTCGACTTATCTTTGGTGCATCAGTTCAACGAGTAGAATTGTTCGGAATTGTTCAGAGGACACGGGTGTGAAGGACGACGTACCTTTGGTGACGGCTCGCCACCTGTGGTCTGGGTAGTCAGCTCGAGTGATGTCGGAGTCCTCGCGAAATTTCTCCACGTCTCGGGAGGAGCGGGTCAGTCGCCCGTCGCCGCGCAGCCTCCCGCCCGGGCGCCGCAGCCGCGCCCACAGCCGCTGCAGCCAGCGCCACCCGCGCCTCGGCGTCTGCACCGCGGCGCCGCCGCCCATGCCCACCGCGGGGTTCGGGAGCGCACCAATCAAACCTGATCTTGAGATCAGTGGTTGTGATTGCAACTCCGATGCGTTGTCCTATTTCCGTTTCGCACTGTTCTCGATCTGTGTTGTGCAGCCTTTTGTTTCTCCAGATGTTGCCAACACCAGCGTGTTATGCAGCAATGTTGGTTGTATTACAGTTTGTTCAGACGCACTGGCGTGTTTACATCCAAATTTTGTGCACAACAAAATTGTTTTCACCTGCTTCTTGCAGCTACATGTGTCTTTGAAGCACAGACACAGATCACATCGTTTTGACTCCTTTTCCTGTGAAATCAGCACCACAAAAATTTCTCGATTGTTATGTGTGCCAACTGTCTTGCTGCTGCGCGCCTTTGTTCATTCACATTGTGCGACAGTGTTCCTGAAAGTATGCATGCATAACAATTGTGGTCACCAGTGCTCAGTATGACACCTCTTCCACATGAATTCTCTGTGAAGCCAACACCCCTGCCAAAAAGTTATCCTTGCAGTTGACATTTGAGATTGACTATTTTTCCACTCGAAGTGACTTTACACTCAGAAACACGATGACATAGATTTTCTGCAGCATTTACCATACTGAGCAAACATGAACTGGCTGCCTACATTGACACACCAGCCATCTCTCTGCCTGTGCCACTGAAGCGTTCAACCCAAATATGGCAAGCACGCCCAGCACAACAGCCAAGGCTTCCGTCCCGGGGATGGCTTCCACACAGCACACAAACAACTCAACGCAACGAACAGCTGACTTATTTTGAGAACTTACCCTGGTGTCAAAGTGCTGTGAAAAACTGTTTTGCTCTCCCACCTGTTTTTGTCACAAAAAAGAAAAGAAAGCTTCTTGTCGACTTGTTTTACCTGAAGCAGATCTCTGGAGAGTGGACTGCTTCAAACACTAATGAGTTCTTCCTGGACAGCTGCACAGATCTGCGCGGCTTCATGCATTGCGCGATAGATCCCGTGCACTCGGGTTTCACCTTGAAGACTGAACTATATACAGCACGCACAGGAAATCAATGGGTGTTCGTGAGGCAATTCTGCTCAAAATTCCGCAGTGCATCAGATCCATGCGAGTGTGCTCCAACGCAATTTCTTGGAACGATCCCTTGGGATAAGAAATTGAAATGGACCACATCCACCTGCAGTGATGCGGACACGCGTCCCGTTTGTCTGTTTGGAATATTTCCCCTTCGTTTCTGCTGAATCTGTAGCACATGACTAAAATTCATGCCTTCTTCAAATGCAGCTTTCGGTAATTCCACCGAGAAACTCACCTCAGTTGACCTGGCCATGGTTGCACCTGACACGTTTTCCGTCGCCTGGATGCACTTCATTCACTTGAAACGGCTTAGAATCAACCTCAGGACACAATTCTAGAGCAGAAACTGCCCCCACCTGTGTCACACCTTTGAGATGCTCGAGGTTTCCTCACCTGATCGTTGGTTGGACTTCGCTGAGGTGTTCGTCCCGTTCCGCGCGCAGTGAGAATTGACAGCTCCGACGCGCTGCTTTATGAGCCACAACAATCGATAATTTCGTGTTGGGATGGAGCATGCAGCCGTGTGTCAGCTTTGACAGAGGAAAACATTTGCTCCTTGAGTTCCAATCGAAAGTCCATTGAACAAGACGGAGCATATCAGGAAACCTCTGTGACTGGCAGTTTTCAATCGACTTTTTCCACAAGCATGGAATCCAATGTACTTGAGAATGACAACCGACCTCGACAACACCTTTTGGACACAGGGTGCAATTTGGACGGGCACGAATCCTTGACGCAAGCACGATTCAGGGTGTCCGAACCCTGGGATTTGAAAACAACCCTGATTTGGCACTGCAGGGATTTTTGTCACATATAATTTGCAGTTCTCCCCCTACCCTCACGTTGACCATAATCTAGTTCCGCCCTTTATCCTGTGACCCTGACCCAGCGAAGTTTCGTTTGCCCTGACCATCGTCGAATGTTTGGACGTTTGCACAAAATTCATCTTTACTTTCGTTCCCAGTTCCTTCCATCGCAAAACCGCGGTGCGTGTCAAAGATTTGGCCCGGAGAGCAAGCACGATTTTTCAGTCGAGGCTCGCACTCGTATTTTGAAAACAAATCTTGCTCAGTTGAGTCTTAAGCTTTTCTTTTGCCTTTGTAGGTGGTGCACAGTCATGAAAGAAAAGAATAGTCCCACTTCATGTTGCAAGAAAAAAGAAAGTGCGTTTGCGCCTCACCCAACACCTCAATGAAGAACCCAAGGGATCTGCAACTTTCGAACTGCTGGGTGCACATGTGTGTGTTGCCTTGTGTTGCATTGTGACTCACGAACAATCTGATGGTACCACAGGTGACACTGGATATTTTTGTCAGCAGGACAGCACTTTGTCACACACACACACACACACACACACACACACACACACACACACACACACATACATCGTGCTGCATTCGCAAACAGAAAGAAGGTTTGGATACGATAAATTGTTGCAAAAGTTCGTGCCCTGTAGATTCAAAGAGACTGCGACTGAAAAGACCAAGGCAAACAGCCCCAGGTCAATTTACAACGCTGCAAAGACATTGCACTCTCTGTTTCTGGACTGCGGGACTGTCTGCCTGCCTGACTGACTGACTGACTGTGCATGAATGGCGTGCAGTATTCCTGTTGGCATTGGGTGCCCTGTGTGTTGGGATCCGGGCTCCGGGATGAATTCAGATTTGGTTTCGCGAGCGTCATTGAAGCCGCGCCACTCAGAGCGAACACCTGCGCGGCCAGGTGGCTCCCGCACCTGCAGCACACCCACCCTGCTCGTACCTGCTCCCGCCAGATCTCCAAGTGCGCCACTCGCTCAGTCGCACTGCAGCACAGTCGCCCCCGAAATGCTGTTCCAAGTACAAGTACGTGTACACGCGCTGTTTCGTGCGTCTGCTCAATGCACTCGGAGTTAGACGCAGCTTCATCGAAAAATGTGATTTTCGAGTCCAGCTTTGGCGATGATGCTGGACGTCGGCACAAATGATGCAAGAGACGAATGGGTTCGTCCTCAAGACAGACTCAAGAAAGTCTTTATTCAACAAGTGTTTCTCTCGCAGGAAATGGAAACCTGTTTTGCGAACAGTTTCCTGATCCAGACCCGATTCAGAACAATATCGTTGATTGGCCATCGGACTGGAAACTGGTGTCTTGCAGATCTGTGATGAAGATCAGTCGGTGCCTGTGTCGCTCGCATGGGGTTATCAGGAACATTCCTCTGAAACGGTTGTGTTGTCTTCATCGCAAAAAAGCGACGCTCATAACATGCACATAAATTCCTGGATTGTTTCTCATTCGTTGGAGCAAAAAGAGACGAAGGAAGTATCAGCCGAGATACCAGTTCGCTTCCTGTCCCAAACTCACATGACAAATCACCTCAGCCATCAAGTACCGATAATCTACACAGCTTCCGCGCACAGTTCTCTCTCAGAAACTTTCTCCAGATTGTTCCAAGTTTGAAATCAGACACAGACAGCGCGCACAGACACCACCGTGTGTGCGTTTACGTCTCCCGTAAACAGGCCACAGACCTGTTCAAGAACAAACTTGCACGAAAATCAAGATTGAATTCACCGTGATTCAGTTTTTCATTGGTACGAATTTTAACAACTACTTCCAGCCCTCAATTTGGGCTTCAAAAATGTTCTGAGCAAACCATTGGACCTGTTGCCAAGAGTCGAAAAGCACTTTGGACGACGACTGGGCCTTTTGTCGACAAGCACCAAGTGCACGATGCGTGCGCTCTGTCTCTCAGACTAAACATGCCTCAAAAGGTCAAACATCAGGCAAAAAAATTCATCAACTCAAGGACATCGCAATGTTCATGTCACGCCTCCAGGAACCTACGTGCAAATCTGCGGAGTTGTAAGAGAGCAACAGAGACACAGAGTGTCTGTCGAATTAGCACGCACACAACGCGCAGGCACACACACGCACACACACGCACACACACACGCACACACACACACACACACACACACACACACACACACAGTGGCACCCAGATGAAAATCTTCAAAGCAGAGGAAAACGCGAAAACAGAAAGTGAATAAATTAAATTGTCACAGGTTGTTGAACGGAGAGCAAAAAACCACAAGCGTCAAATTTTGTTCAAACTTGTGTTTTCGAAACCTTGTTCCGTCTGAGGTACCAAGACAGCTGACCGACACAGCGGCAGGAGACAGGAGGAGGCGGCGCCAGCGCTGTCGACCAATGAGCAGCGGCCGTCTGCGTCATGGTGCGACTCACTCGGTGCGCTCATCCACACCCCACTCTCTCTTCAACACGCCTCGCTGGCGGGGTGCAGACTTCCGACCAGCTCCGTAACGGATTGATCTGGGGATTTCGGCAGCTATTTAGTCGGACTACCTCAGCTCAGGAGTGCAAAACACACAAGCACTCCAGATGTGTACGGGCTGCGAAATCCACCAGAACCACCACAGGCATCATATCACGACCTGGGATTACATTGCACACTCCATTCAACTGAACTCGGGAGAAAGTCTGAGTGCAGGGAGATTTTGAGCAAACAAATTGTGAAACTGGATAGGTTGACAGCGGTTCACATCATGGTGACACTGTGTGAAAGGACTAGTCACTGCCATTGTCCTTCGGGCACCTTGGTTGTGGCATTCTAGCAAGACAGTTCAGCGCTCTGGGTTCTTTGGCTTTGGCCTGTTTTCAAGTGGAGTGACTAATTTTTCAGACAAAAAGTTACAACATGTAAACCAGGAATTTAGCAGGGACACCAGAACACTTCGTCGGCAAAAACTTCTGAAACTGAGACACGCGCAATTGAACAACGTTGGATCATATTGTTGGAATAATTTCCTTGTGAGAGGAAGTGAAAGGATCACGTTCAATCTCAATCATTTCGGCTGAAGATTTGCTCGGGAGGTTGAAGCACACTTTGTCGTGTCCCGGGCAGCGCACGGCAATAGGATCGCCACGAGACGGGGACAGGGACGCCCCGCGCCGGGCTCCGGCTCGCGGGGGCAGCAGCGCGGGGAACCCGCCGCATGGGCGAGCTCGCGGGGCCGCTGGACCTGCAGCCCGGCCCGCCGTGCACCCTGGTCCGCTGCGCACACACATACCGTTAGGTGGGTACTTACTTATCATGGACTGCGACACAAGCACGTTTATTAGCGACTTTCTTTTCCTGACTTTATGTGTCTGAGTACTCATCCACACCGTCGAAACAAGATGTACTTTGAACAAGACCAAAAAAGACACAAAAGTTTGGAATGGAAAACATCCCTAATGTTGTCCAAAAGAACAAGCGCATAATTTTCTTTGCCATTTGCAAACGTAAGCCGAGGATGCGGGTCATTCTTATCGAGAGCCGTTCATTGTCGCGAGGGCGAACATCAAAGCGAAAGATTTTCCCTGGACGCTCAATCCACTCAAATTAATGTCACCTGACTTTGAACATTTCAAACCATTTTATATACGAGTACATCATCAACATCAACGAATCACAAATGCGTTGACACTCTTATGGATCCAGTGAAAAGATTGAAAATTCAGTTCTCGATTTTGTTCACAAAGTTTGTTTTGTCTCTTTTCGTTGGTCAAACCCAAAGCAAATTAAAAATCATTTGAGCAAGGTCAAACACTAATCTCCAGATGATTGCTCCCAACCTAAATTGCGAATTGTTTCAAGCGATGATCTGTTCCAAACACAAACAATTCAAGGTACTTGAGGTCATTAACGTTGAGTGGATTGAGTTGTCTGATTGGTAGAGGCGCACGCCGCGGTTTTTGCTTGGCGAGGGACTGGAGACGGAACAGACCGCAGGTCAGGCTCGGCAGCTCTTTCATGTTTCAGTCTCAATTGTCCCGGTTGATCCTGAGAGGCTCCAGTTGTCTTCACCACGATTGTGGGACTCAATGGGACAGCTGTGGAACAAGAAACGCGACAAGGATTACGATGATTGAGATGCATGCGCTCTTGCTGGACACTGACTCAGTTGGGATTTGCCAAGACGCCATTATCGACTGAATACGTAATATGTTGGGGTACAAGTATTTCGAACTGAGGAAGCAAAGTTCCTGGTCTTGGAATGATACAGCTGTCCACCACAGACTCACTTGTGCGCTGCGCATTTGTGTTGAAACAGAAGTCGTGCCCGGCCAGGCAACAAACAAATGTGAGTACTCGAAAGAAAACACTCTGTTTACGGATAGATGTTATCTGCAGGTGAAAGAGGAAATTTTTGCTTTGACATTTGAAAACATACCCGCTGAGCAAATTGCTTTGGAATCTGTTGTGGGGTCACCTTTGTGCACTCTAAACAGTTTTGACGTTGAGACTGCACGAAAAAAACTCGTTGTTGGTCTATCTGGAGTTTTCCTCGTGCTTTTCGCATTGGGCTTTGTGAGCACAGTTATGTGTGCCTGTCCGAGGGAGAGAGAAACGTACACAAATGTGTGTGTGCGTGTGTGTGTGTGTCCGTGTGCGTGTCTGTGATGCAGCAGTAGTGCAATGGTCCGTGGAACGGTACGTGCGAACTGCAACATCGAACTGAAAACCGCTTGGAAAGCCTGACCATTTCACGAGAAAAAGCGCCGTTTCACACACATCAATTCCCGAGGTGTCCAAAAGTCAGAAAGAATGCACAAAAACAGAGCTTGACCCTTGTTGTTGGTCACCAGTCGATTTCCAGATCCAGATTCAAAAATTATTCATTGCACCTCATCATGACTCATCATTCGAAGGACTCCTGTTTCTTTGTTCGTGAGAAATTGAGACGAGCTTGTGTCACATGTGGCTGACGTCCAAAATGATTCTTGTGAATGTCACAACAGGAAACAGGAAACTTTTTTCACGGTCATGGCCAGAAACCGCTGCAATCTTGCCTGTTCATTTTGTGGTGTCAAAACAGTACCAAAAAGTGAGGAATCATGTCCAGTAGGTATGTCAACTGACCGTAGATCTAAACGCTCAGTGTCTGGATATTGAGACTTAAAATTTAAGGCGTTTTCTCAGCCAAACTTCTGGGCCAAGATGAACACGTCAGGTTTGCCGAGCACTACCCACTCTCGTGTTGGGTGTGAGGGCCGCACACCTGTCGAGGAAGTTTCCCGGTGGTCGGGTGGCTGTTTTGTTTTTTGTTTTGTAGGTTATCACTGAAAGGTACTTGACTGGCTGGTTGCATTGACTGGTACGAATTTCAGTTCCTTCGAGCGGGAGCGCACTTTCTGCCTCCGTTTTCTTTTGTTGCAAGTTTTCATGTGAGCTGTAGACTTTTGCCTCATTTTGACTTTCCTCTCGTTTGGTTTATATTTGCCACATCTCCTCCTGATCTGACCGTGAGGAGTAAAACTCACAACCCGGGGGTGATGTCTTCAGGACAAAACATTCATCGGAAAAATGTCAACTTCAGTTTGGAGTTTCCCCAGACAGTTCTCTTTGTGAGAGCTTATAAAGTCATGTTTGTTGAAAAGAACTAATATTGTGTTTACAAGCACTCCCCCGAAGGAATGTCTACCTGGGCATGCGGCCCAGAAGTTTACACACAGAAAGCTTGCATTCCTTAAAGGGAAGATGTGATAGTATTGAAAAGTGCTTCTCTATGGTGCACGAAATGCACATGAAACATTTATATGTTTGAAGGGACAAAAAGTTGCGCCACCACACAGAAAATACTCCGAAGCGTCCATTTCAACAACACGGCGGAGCTTGTGTTTACGTGTCTGATTTCAATGGGTACATGAGCGAACAGTCTGATGAAAACAGCAAACTTTCACTTCAAGATTTGGTTCCTGATACAAGACTGTCCGCTTCCACTCACTGATGAAAGTCTTTTGTCATTTTATGTTCTTGTCGTCGAAGAACAGGGTTGCTCGTACGAATGCACGACAGAACGTCTTGTCCTGCATTTCCCGAGAGCGTTGAAATGGCTCATCTGGTGTTGTTGTGGAGGCTCGAGTGATGAACTCTCAATGGTCATTGAGAGCTTCAGTGAATTGTGGACCACTTCATATCCTTGTTGAGCACTTGAACAAGGCGTGTTGTGTCAGTGCTCGATCTCAGAAGATCGCGCAATGTTTTCGATCCGTCATGAATGAATCAGTGAAAGATCTACGTGCGGCCCAGGTGTCGGTCCCAATTCCTGAAAATGAAGTCAAAACCACCTGGCATGCAGGGACACAGATTGCTGTTCTCATCCCTGCACGAAGAAATGGCTCGATCAAATTCCCAACTCTGACACACAACTTTCTGAAATCTGCAGGCAAAGTCACTGTCATTGTCAAGTCCGGAATACGTACTTGATGACTGGCAAGCTTTGGACTGATCTGAGTACACAAACGTCCTGTGTGCACATGATCTTGGTGTTGAAGCAAAGAGACAGTTTCAATACTGGATCCCAACACTCTTTGATGTTCCACCTGTTTGCGCATACATTTCTGCCCGGCGTAGATTGTGTACGCACACGAGTACACAACTGCACTTGACCCTTATTATCCGATAGTCAATATATCTGTTTTAAAATCTGTACACACAGGTGTGGGTTCTGCGTCGGCACAAAGACACGCAGATCCGATGCTTTGGGAGGAGTAAACATTGGCACAGACAGAAAGCTGCCCAACTTCGTGTCGTGAAGTGAACTTGTTTCTGCAAACACAAGTTCTTCTGCAAGCTTCAGGGATTTTCTATTTCGAATGCTAGTTCTGTGTCATCAGTTCTCACTTCAATTCATTTCATCAACTGCAGGCAAAAGTAAGGAAACAAAAACAGAGCAACCACAGCTCTTTGGTGCAGTAACGACATGTCTTCTGGTGTGTGCTTGTGGACAATTCTCCCACATTGGGCGGAAGGGGTCACCAGAGAACACCCCGACATCAAGACTTGTACTAAACCCAGAGACACCTTCAACCGTCAGTCAAACATTTCTGTTTGCACCTGAAATGGCAAGGAACTCTGTGCTCTGTCGTATGGACCATCAGGGGTTCCTCGAGAACATGTCTGGAAATCCCCACGCTCGATTCACCCCATTTCGGTCCACAGATCTGAGACTGGCGACGAAGTCAGCCCCGGGATCAGGTGACTGATCCCCCCCTGCGGCCCCTACACTTCAGAACTGGCAGGCTGGTCTGAGGCAAGCACGCCGACCCAAGGCCGTTGGCGTGCTTTCCGGTCTCTAACCGGCGCACTTGTTAGTGCCGTTCTGCCCAGGCAATTGTCAGAGTGAACTTCTCCTTTTTTGTTTCCGCTTGTTCCACCACGATCCATACTTGAGTTCAAGTTTGTTTTTCAGTCTTTGGTCTGTCAGGTCTGGTGACCTCCACCAGTTCGATACGATGTTGCAGTCTGACCAACGAGGAGATTCACTTTGTCCGGTTTCAGATCTCAGCACGGGTAGTCTGTTGCGATCAGGCTTCGGTGTTTGTGGCTCTGTGGCCAAAGCAAGTTGGAAGTGGGGCCTTTTGTCACAAACCGGCTCCACTCATTTATCTTTGAATTCAAGTGTGGAAATGTTGGACCCACACGGGAAATGAACCCCCTTTGCACTGTATTTTAAAGGCGCGTTCTTGTTGTTGGGGTTCAGAGCGCTGACGCCCCCCCCCCCCCTTTTCACCAAGGATCCGCGAGAACCCTTTCATGTGAGATCAAGTGGACTCTTGGTGTGTTTTTTTATTGATTTTCAATAAATCCTGGAAAGACTCTCGTGGTGGAAAAGTGACAAAAAGTGATCAGATTTGCTTCGGCTGTCGAACACCTGCGTCAACTTCTCCACAAAAACAGCGTCCTCGCTCCGTGCTTTATCTCGCAGACAAAACATTTCAAGTGTTGCATGCGTCCGTCAGAAGCTACAAACTTCCTTTCCTCAAAATCATGTGTTGGGAGAGAAGTTGGGAAAGTTACATTGCGTTGGAGACAAGGTAGTTTTCGCTTCAAGACACACTTTGCGACTTGGCCGACTCCACCTGAAGACATCGACTGCAGTGGTCAGTCTGGTCTGCACAAATGTACGTTCACACTGTCATTTGCAAGAAGCCGAGTATTTGGTAACTGCGTGGCTCAGCTTTTAGAAAACGTTCAGTGTGTCAACAAATCATCTTTTGGCTCTTGAAGAGCGTGAGGTTTTTGCCAAGGGCAGGGCAAAGTTGTGATCTGCTTTGTTGCGTGAATCAAAGTTTGCACATTGCCACAGTGAAACTTGTGGCTTGAGGTTTGAAGACAATCAGGAGACACTCTCATTGTGGAGACTCTTTCCCCTAAGTTTGTAACAAAAAGGAGCTGCGCTGTTTGATCAGACTCCCTTCAATGACAGATGAGGGAACAGTGCCAGGCAAAAAGCTGAGTGTATCTGTCTGTTGGGGAATCGACGGAGAATTTGCCTTTGCAATGTTGTGATGGTCTCTGATGCAACTTGACAAGGGTCAACATGTCTGACCAGCTGAAGCAAAAAAAAAATCATAAATAGCTGCCAAGAACAGCCAGTCATTTGATTTGTTGTTGCTCAAATCAAGGGAAAGCCGAATCAATTGTTTGACTCAGTTGATCTGGATGGGCTGAAGAGGTGGTTACAGACTGGATAGATCCACGTGAGGTTGGCGCAGGCGGCGCGGATGGCGCATTCCAATGCAGCAGACACACGCACACCAAAATGCCTGTGCAAAACTTCTTATGCTCACCTGCGTCACACTTTAAAGCAATGACCAATATTGCAAACACAAGTGGAGTGCACACACAAGTCCAGCTATCAGGGAGTGAGTGGGAAGCAGATAAGTCAAACCTTTGGAACTGTTGGCCAATGCACTCTCTACACGCAGAACGCAGAGGTGTCTGGTACGACAGGCACCAAGACACAACCAGCACAAAACGTTTCTCCTTCTTGCGTTGTCACCGTAAATTTCACTGTGGACAGCTGGAGTGAAATCGTCAACAAGGGATCAGAGCGGAGTCTCTACCATCGATGGGCAAATGGTTAGTTTCTGTGATTCCGAAACTCAAACGGACGAGTTGTTCTGCGGGTTTCGCGTTGCGCGCTTGCAAGGAACCGTCAAAGAATCAAAGTGGTTCAGAAATGAAAAAGGGCAAACACTAACTGGAGGTTTTCTTGTGTATTTCAGGAGTTGGAGGCGGTGGCAGAATGAGGTGGGGTCTGAGTGGTAGAACGCCAGAGTTCAGTGTTTGGGTGCTCGTGCTTGGCGTTCTCATCGTCGTCGTCATCGGTCAGCAGCAGCAGCACCCGCCGCAACAGCAACCTCACGTTGAGCCGAACCTGGGCGAACCCCGCGGAAGCTCTCATCACCCACTTACCTCCATCACAGGGACCGACCCAACACTCGCCGACCAGCTCTCTCAGTCACCACCCAACACTCGGACATCACAGTCTGCTCAGACCAAAGCGTCAGGGGACAACATTGAAGTGCTGGAAGCTAGTCTGTTGAAAGTGTTCGGAATGCGCCGGAGACCGCGACCGACAGGCAAGGCGCACGTGCCGCAGTACCTGCTCGATCTGTATCGGCAGCACAGCTCTGACACCAACGACGACGTCAGTCTCAACTTCAACGTGCGCGGCACACCGACGCACTCCGCCAACACCGTGCGCAGCTTCTACCACAAAGGTGAGTCAAAGCAGGCAACTTACAGCAAAATATTGGAACCATGCAATGCCCAAAACACTGTCTGTCGAAATCTGATTGTTCATCTTGTTGTTCATTGTTCCTGTCTGTCTGTCTGTCTGTCTGTCTGCCTGTCTGCCTGTCTGCTGTGAAGTGACATACACACATGCACTGGTGTCATTCATTCCACCAGTGGTTCTCTTACATGTGGTTCATCGTGAACCAGGTATCTGCATTCCAGATAGAGGGTTGTTGTTCTGTAATAAGGTGTAATTATGCCAGAGATTGTTTTGTTGTTGCACAAGTCCACCTGGAAAATGTAGGATCGGGATAGGAGCCCTAACTATCGGCCTCGATCTCGGTTACCCTTGGAAGATTTGAAGGCGAATGTTTTTTGTGTGTATAAGAACCAAACCAGCCAGAAGAACCTGTTGGGACAGAGGGCAAATTATCTTGCTGGATGGCGGGCTCTCATTCCTGGATTCACCGGAATGAGTCTGACATGAATGCAATTGTTCGTCATTCAGACCAAAGTGTGGTGTGAGGTGAGGGGTCGTTTTTCGAATGTTGGCACCAACGCATGCATGGAAGCACGATGATGGGTGTTGACGGACCATGGCAGTGAGAACATTTTTCTAGTACAACTGCAGGTGGTTACGCGGGGAAGGGGGGCTACGCCTCTGGATCTCATGACTGTTGAGGCCATTGTGGAATACTTTGATCAAATAGTGCAGAACTATGTGCGTAATGACAACAATTTGCGTGCTTTGTGCAAACCTGGCAATGAATATAATTTTCAAGCAATTTGTGAAGAATTCTGTGTTGCTGGAATTGTTTCTGAGAATGATGCTGGATTTTTTCTGAGCTTCATTGCCGCTGAATGCACCGCTCACAGATGGGTCTGCTGAACTGCGCAGAAGCGGATGTTTCACAGATTGCAGCCCCAAAAGTCCAGTTTGTAGAATCTCCGCGTGCGAATAACATGTACCACAATTTACGTGTTCCACCCAAGCCGTATCATGCACATCTGACTTCACAATCTGCATGAAAGGTGTCGAGTTTTGCTTGAAACATTCTCCCCTTCCTGAAGCTTTTGAACAGGGAATGTCTTGGGAATGAAAGAAGAACAACTTTTTCAACGCCTGGATACAGCTGGAGAAAAATAATTGAGACCTCTAGGAGCTGAATGTTGTGCGGACGTGGAAAATTCATGGCTGCCAATTGAAAACTTTGATGTGTCCCAAGAGGAAAAAAAGAGGAAGCCCTAAATTTGTAGTGCTTTTGTTTGTACATAAATTTGTGCTTATCAAGATTATAGCAAACAATGTGTCAGCTGACACAAAATATGGTCACCTGTTGGAGTGTATCTGATAAGCCTGTGTGAACGAACTGAGCAGGTTTCCGTGAGAAAATGATCACTTGTTCAAGTTTCGCTTTTCCAACACAAGGAAGATTTCTTCACATTCTGTTGAATTGTGTTTTGGCACCGTGATTGTTGATTGGTATCAAAATTGCCGTTGTTTTCACACAGAAGGCTTGCACCAAGAACGCCAGTGACATTTGTGACTCAACGCCTTTGCCGAGGCTTCCTCGGGAACCACACACAGTGCGCAGGGCCTGACTCCAGTCCCAACTTCGCCAAAAACATTCAACTCGGCATGCAGCAGCAAATTGCGCAATGTTGTACTTGATTGACGGAATACAGACAGTATGTTTCTGTATCCACAACACACATCGGGAGTATTTTGCTGAAACCCGGTACAGAACATTCACCGAAACCACCTCGCAGGTGCACAAGTGTATCCACGGCTCGGGTTGCATGTAGTTCTGCCAAATCAACATGCAGATACTGTTGTTCTTTCAAATGATAGCAAAACTCCTGGTTCCTTGCTTCCTTCCGACAGGAAAGCGTTTCATTTTGTTTCTCTTGCTTTTACTTTGCCTGGTATCATCGCAAGCGTGTTGTGTTGTTACAATCTTGTGCAGATGATACTGGTTTTGCTTTGCGGATGCAAACTGCTGCTGCACAGGTTGTGGGTTTTTCTTTCACTCGGAATATGTGGCAAAGAATTGATGGTTGGCGTGCCAAGATTCTATTTCATGTTGTGCTCCCAAGTTTACGTGCAGATTATGCATTACTGTTTGAAAAGTTCAGAGAAATTGGTCCACCATTGCATGCGCGCAGACCTGTAGCACGACCACTCAAATATCCACCATTGCAACAAAAACATGCATCAGGGTTTCACAGTCTGCAGCAGGAAATATGTGGCCAAGAGATTGAACAGTGACAAGTTTGCTCTGAACTCGAGAAATGATACAATAGTTTAAATTTGCCTGCGCGCTATCAGCAGGAAAATCAAAGTAGTTTTTGACACGACACTCAATCAACGGCTGACGGTCCCACCAAACCAAGGCCTATTAGACCATTCCTGGGGAAAGAGGATGTGCAAGCAAGTAATAAAAACATGGCCAAAAGGCAAAGGTAGAAAGTTAAAAGGAGAAAGAGTATAGACAGGGCCAACCAGAGCATCACTATCAGCACTTGAGATCAGCCTTTCTCCAATGCGCCCTGTCTACTAAAGAGCATTAGATGAAATACCTCAGTCATCAACGCTGCAGCGTGACACACAAGCCGAAAAGCACATACATTTGCGTATGAACAGTGACCTAAAGAACTGATACCCACCACTAAATAAATTGGAGGCCCTTATCTGATTTCAATCTCACTCACCATCTGAACCATTAGGAGCACATGTGTTTGTCAGTCGAAGTACTTTTGAAAAAGTCAAGAGTTCTGCAGTTCAAACCATCGAAATATTTGCGTGTGATTTCCATTGACAAAAGCCTTTGACAAAAGCCTCACGTCGGAGAATGTCTCCCACATCTGAGACTCGTCTCACGATGAACAAGACTCAAGTAGACTTCAGTCTGCCGTTGCCTGTCCGTAGATTGAGTCTCATTGGCTTGCGTCGGGGTTGGGCAACGATCGTTCAGCTGTTTCGCTGTTTCCGTCTGAAGCAGAACAGATGTTCCGAGTAGCTGTGCACGTGTTCATCTCACTCCGACTCACTCCATCGTTTCCTTCTCCATGCATTGCAGACAACAGACGAGCTGCTGAGTCAGTGGACGAGCACAACTCAGGCGTGCTCGAGTACGACGTGGACACCATCCCCGACCACGAGACGATCACCGCCGCCGAGCTGCGTCTCTACCGCCACGCACCGCGCCTCCCCGCCCCGGCCGAGGCGCAGCGCACACGGGAGGAGGACACCGAATCACACACCCGTGACAGTGAAAACAGAGTTGCAGTTGAACTCCAAGGGGAGCATGGAACTCCAAAGAAAAATGCCCGCCATTACCACACAAACCTCCAGGATAGTGCGAGCCCCCAAGAACTTGTCACAGACCCAACTTCGGAGGGAGGGAGAGAGGTGGATGGGGAGGGTCTACCCCATGAAATGGACTCGCTTCTGCAGCAGAAGCACAGAATAGACGTGTACGAGGTGATGCGGCCTGCAACGCGGACGAGTGAAGCCATCACGCGTCTCATCGACACGCGTGTTGTCAGTCCGCGCGCACACTCGCGCTGGGAGTCGTTTGATGTACACCCTGCAGTATTAAAATGGAGACAAGCTCCACACAAAAACTATGGTCTCGAGGTGCGCGTGACCACTGCGGACGGCCAGTCCAGTCCGCTGCAGCACGTGCGGTTAAAGAGATCGACGGGTATGCAGGAGACGCAGTGGTTGTCCGAGCAGCCGCTGCTCGTCACCTACAGTGACGACGGGCGCGCCGCGCCCCGAGCCTCGTCCCCAGCGTCACAACGGACTCGGAAACGCCGCAGCTCACGGCACAAAAAGCGGTCACGCAGCCACCACGCGTACAGCCGCAAGAAGAAGCAGCAGTACTGCAAGCGCTACGACCTGTACGTCGATTTCAGTGACGTGGGTTGGGACGACTGGATCGTGGCGCCGCCAGGTTACCACGCCTATTACTGCCATGGCAACTGCGACATGTTCCCACTGCCCGAGTACATCAACACGACCAACCACGCTATCGTCCAGTCGCTCGTCCACTCGAAGAACCCGAAGGCGGTGCCGCTGCCGTGCTGCGTGCCGACCGAGCTGACGTCCATCTCCATGCTCTACCTGGACGAGTACGAGAAGGTAGTGCTCAAGAACTACCAGGACATGGTGGTGCAGGGCTGCGGCTGCAGGTGAGAGACACACAGACCCTGAATGACGTAGGTCCAGCAGCCAGCGCGGTCGGAGCGTGGTGCAGCGACATGCAGGTCGCCCGAACCCGAACTCCACTTCTCCCAGTGAGCCTCAGTCACAGGCGCGAGGGATGTGCAGCTGCAGTCGCGGGAGATGAGTGTGCAGACCTCGAGGAAGCGAGCCTCCGTGAACGAGAACAGTGACAGCGACTCGCAAACACGCTCGTAACTTTGGAGAATTCGCAGAGAAGCACTTGCAGGACATGCCTGCCTGACGTGCAGTTCCTAAGGCCCTTGAGCCTGACGTTGAAGTCGCTGATCTGCAAAGGACTGGCCTTGGAGGCAGACTCCGCAAGGAACCTCCACACAAGTGCAAAGTGTGGCAAACCCAGCCAATGATTATCTGCATTGAGTTAATGCTGACTGTTTTTCCTCTCGTAAAATTCAAAGGTGATCCTTGGCCCACCCGTGTGTGTTCTTGGGAACAGATTCAAAAATCTCTTTTTGTTCTTGGACTTTCGTTTGTGCAACTTTTCGTACTCTTTTTGCAAGCAAAGGGCAAAAACAAAAGCCTGATCTCCAGTCATCAATGTTTTCAAAGCAGCTGTCCCTGAGTCTCACGTTGTTGTACATGATAATTGTGGCACGCACACCGTGCGCAGATGGGATGCGAATACCAAACAAGGAGGCGGACAGAATCCTTGATGTCGCTCCACATTTACTTTGTGAGAATTAGTTGGAGTTATGTGTCTTGTGTAAATTTATCTGTGTTGATTTTGTAAAATTATTTCAAAATTAAGTCAGCAGTTGTACAGTATGTGTTGTTTGACATAAATTATTGTTCCAGCTCTGTAGAATCTATTTCAATGTACTAATTCAAATAATGTGCGGTACTCCATTTGTATGTACAAAGTGAACAGGACATGTACATCTAAACCAATATTTGACTGATGTTTTTCATTGCACGCGAAATGGGAAACAACAATCAGAGACGTTTCTCAAAATGGATATGAAATACCCAGGTGTTCGGTTTCATGAGGATGAAAACAAACAGCAATGAAATGATGTAAACGTAAACGGGCGTGCACGGGTCTCTTTCCAAACTCCGGGATCCTTTTCAACTGTTCAGTCCAAAGAATCTCCGGCGGAAAGAGTGGGTAGATGGCTGTCAAAACCAGCGAAAATGGTACAAGAGAGCTGTGGCTGGTGCCACTGCCGCGCTCACAATGATTTTTCAATTTGCCGAAAGAAACTCACTGGTCAAAACAACAAGGCAAATTTGTTCGCAGAGCACAAACTGTGCCTTCCGTGATCACGGTTAAGTCGAACATTCGGCCAGAGCACGCAGAGCAAATTGTCAAGCTCGAGGTCAAACCAGGCTGAGAAGATAGCTCCTTCTTTTCTGAGTCCTCAGAACAAAACTGCTTGCTTCTGCACCTTTTTGTCCAGGAGGAGACATGAATAAATGCGTCGTTCAGTGTCTGAACACAAGAGGAACGCGCCTGCGACTCTGGTTCAGCCTCGAACCACCTGGGAAATTCAATGCCCGAACCAGCCGCATAGCTTACATTTCAGGTTGTGTACAAACTTCCACACAATATATTTATTCACTTCGCGGCCCTTTTGGCCCGACACACAGCAAAGGGTATACGATTGCTTTTTAATTGCCGCTGGCAACAAATACTGTGGATTCAGTCAACACGGGAGAGATGGGTTAGATTTCTCGGATTTCAGGATCACATTTGTGTTGTGGTCCCACCTGGGCGAAGCCCGGGACAGTTCGCCAAAAAGGGAAATTCCAGGCAACGACTCCAGGCAACCCAATTTTCAGTCGTTTTGACTCGGTGATTTTGCAGTCGTAAGATGACGACAAGAGACAGAGCGTGGAGTAATTTGATGTGGTTCAAAGAGCAACGAGGAGTGGTCAACAGCAATCCGAGTCAATTGAGAGTCAATTCAGATCATTACGTGACACTCGGGACCACGCGCAAGGCTTTTGTGACACTTTCAGTCACAACCACGTTTTGAATTGGAAACAAAGGTTTCAGAGTTGAAGTCAATTACCCATTGAGCACTCTCACAAGAAATCCCGAAGGGACTGGCATGCAAATGGTGTTTTCATAGCATTGCCACGATAGGGGTGAGTACGTTTGACTAATTACCTCAAGAAGCAAAAGGTCCAACACTCATTTATCACTGCGTAATTCAAGCCCAACTCGACAATTATTCAGCAAACATTGACTTTGTTGAAAGAGCCTTGGGCAGTGCGCAGTGCTGTGTCTGTACACAGTGATAAAAGAAGGGGGAAGACGTTGATGTCGCACCGAATTCGTCCTTTGCCTGACACTGCATTTGAGAAACCTTCAAATGACAAGGGGGCATTTTTCAGCAGAAAGGTCAGCACCGTTTCGTGAAATTGCAACTTGCGTCCGACCAACTTGTACAGTTGATTGTCTCACCTTGTGTCTTCGTTCAATTTCAATTGATCAGTTGTTTTTTTTTTTCAAAGATAGCATTTGCAGAACCTTCAGATGCACAAGAAATGTGTCTGTTCTGCAGAGTTCTATCTCAAGTCGTACCAACAATGTGAGTTGGTGGTGAAGCCCCAATCATGAAGCGCTGAGAACATGCTTGTGGTTTTCTGAGGCTTTTAACGTGGCCCGGCGCTGGGCGCGCAGCGGACGCTGCGGTGCGGCAGCGCGGCGGCGCGGTCACCACCATCAGTTTGCCGTCGCCACAACAAGCAAAACAAAACTCGCCCTTCAATAGCTTTGGGTGAATGGAAATTGCAACTTAATGTGGCATGAAATATTCTGAGTTGATTTTCAAGTGCAGGCGGAAGACTTGTCATGTCGGAATTAAATAGGACTGGCCCTGTGCTCTTTTTGGGGAAAACAAACGCACCAGCAGATATGCAGTGGAAAGTCACGAAGTAATTTAAATGTTCAGTCAACAGATCACCCACTGTTCGAAATACAGGTTAAAGAAACAGCATGAGGTGCAGAAGATATGAAGGTTTGTGAACCCGCACGCAGATCGCACAGACGAACCCCCACGAACTCCACACGCCCCGACCAACCACAGAAATGCGGGAGCATTGGGCGACTCGCCTGTCTCCACGTGGAATTTTTGTCTGATCTGCAGATGCGTTCGATTGGAGCCACGCGAGGGAACGAAGACCCAAAAAACTTTGCGCCACAGAATATTTCAGTTTCTGCCGAGTTGGTCTTGTTGAAGGGTCGTTCTTGAAAGCAGAACGTTTTTGTGCAGCTTTGAACACAGCGGACCCAAGGCGTCTTCGGTGTTCGATCTCAGTCTTGCTCAATTAAAATTTTATTCATAAGAACAAGGTTATTTCCAAATCAGTGCACGAAAGAATAGTTGAACGTGTCTTCTATCACGTATACGTGGAGTTGATTTTCCCAATCTGGTGGGAAATGTTTCTGGTCAAATTTCGATGACGAAATCATACACGAAGAAACAGATTCACAACAACCACACTCACCAGATCTCTCCAGCTCACAACAAACATGGGAAATACAACAGTCTTCACCTCACTCAAGGTTCATCAAATGATAATTTTTCAAACAAACCCACCACCGAAAACTAGATTTGAAGGAAAGCGTGTCCTGGATTGGAAACTGAAAACTGTTCCATGCCAACAGCGCACAAAACAATTTGCATCTGCTTTCATGTCATCCCAACCTGTCTTCGAAACGTGTGACCCTCGTCGGTCTCAAAGTGTCAAACCAAGAGAAACGAGTGTACAAAGTACAAATAGAGTGGTGTAACAATTGCGACGATTGCTTCATCGCCGGAGTGATGTCCAGTGTTCAGAAATTGGCATGCACGTGCACGTCACACTTCTGAGTCAAATTGAACGGCTTGTGCGAGGGCGAGGGGCCAGTGCTCGCGGCCTGACGGGCTCGGGGAGCGGGACGCGCCGGAACCGGGCAGCAGTTCTTCCTGACTGCAGGTCGAGTCCCGCAGCGCGGCGGCGGCGCCCCGCGCCCGGGTCCGCGCCAACTGCCGCAGCCGCCGCCCTCGCCTCCGTCCGCGAACCTCGAGCTCCTCCACTGGGTCCAAACTCGATTCACTCGCAGCTGAGTCAACAATCTCAGAGACAGGATTTTCTGGACCAACGTCTTCTTCACCGGGTGAACCATTGGTACCTGACGTTTTGTCCCAACAGGTGCAGTCATTTTGGTCGGTGTCGTCGGAGAGAGTGTCATGTGTGTAAGATTTGTTGAGAATTTCGGAGTCCTTCGAAATGGGGCCACTTGCGCTGTGGCTGTAAGTCAGACTTCTTTCCACGTCAGAGCCTGTTGCGCCAGTTTGACCAGCGGTCTCTGAGGTGGTTCGCTGTTCATCTCCGCAGTCTCCATCGACATATCCGGTGTTTGCGAGGTTTTGGTCATGTTTCTCTGTATTTCGGATGCAAACGTCTGATTCTAAATGCTCGCAACAGGCTGAAGAATCACAATCTTGGGTGCGTCCTATTTCGGTGTCGTTTGATGTGCACACGGCGGACCCAGCCGAGCCGTGCGCGTCACAGTGGCAGAGACTGCGGGAAAAGACTTCGACCTCCTGCTGCTGCTGCTGCTGCTGCTGCTGCTGCTGCTGCGTCGCCTCCTGCATCAGACCGTCCATCAGATCGACGAGTCTCGAGAAGCTCGGTCGCTCCCGCGGGACTTCTCTCCAACACTGCAGCATGACGCTGTACCTGCAAAAAGGACAATGTCTCAGTGTGATATAAACAAGACAAAGCAGAACTGTACAAACCCCAATCACTCTTCAACTGGGATTTCAATAACACGACCAAAATGGGAACTTTTGTTGCTTCAGACGTCACAACCACATGGCGTGCAAGGAAAGCAAAAAGGAGAGAGCGACAGCATGAATTCCGGCCCCAGTACCCCTGCTGTTTGAATTCATTTGATAATCGCACCTTTGTAACATATGGCACACGAGGCTGAGAAAAGAGCGCGCACGTACTTCACTCTCTGTGGGGTCATTTCGCACATGTTCCCATGTGGCGCTTCTTTCAATTTGCTGTCCATGAGAACGACCAGAACTCCAGCAACACGACCTGTGCTACAAAGCAACACAACCGGCAAGACATTGATTCTCAGTTCACCAAGTCTCTACCAATTCAGAGTTGCTTGTTTTTCTGCACCAAGGGACCCACCAGAAAGAGCGAAAGGGGTCAGAAGTCACAGGTCTCTCGATGGTGCAGGTGCAAAGCCATGTTTGGGTTGCCGAAGTCAGAGTTTAATCCGACCAGGGCGCACCAGGCCTGCGCGCAGGGGGGGGGGGCATTTTCTCCGCCAAACGGGTCCCGGCTCCTGAATTGCCGATAAACTCTCCTGGCTGTGTTGTCTTTGTGAGTGATTTCATGATTTCAATGACAATTATGGTTCTTCTGAGCTGGCTGGGGACTTCAAAACCACTTTGGGTCCCCATCTCGAGAAAAGGTTCGGTTTGTGTCTGGGGTGGCAGTGTATCTGTGGTTACAGGCCTGGTCAACAATAAGAGCGGAAAGAACAACACTCGCTCCATTCCATCAACAAACATTCAACAACACAACTGATGCCGAGTCTTCGGAATCACATTCGCAATCTTAATGCAACCAAAACTGGAAAGAAGATGGAAATTGTGAAACAGGCGGTTTTAAACTTGTCATCGCGACAACGAGCAGGAGACACAATTGGTTCTGGATGGGCGGGATTTCACGAAATCAACCTGCAGAAAACACCGGTGTGGATCTTGTCTCTTTTTTCTTCTTTGTGGGCACGAAAAGACACGAGACTGAACAGGTTCACCTTCCCATTGACGTTTGTTTCGGCAACCGAGTGCAACTCGTTTGTGAGAGTGTAGACAAACACAGGTGTTCTTTATTGTTATTCTACACAGATAGCTCATATTCGCACATGGGAATCACTTCAAAGATTGGCTTTCTAACCACTTAATGGGATCACGACAAAATGATGAAGTCTCTATGGTGAAGGTCCACAGCGCTCTGTCGTGCTGCAGCGATGTAACCCACAGTCAACACACAGGTCCCCGTGCAAACAACAGGGTTTCTATTCACACCGCAAGTGCTCGGAGAAAATTGCCATTTCATCAGGTGAACCTTATCTCAAAGACAATTTTTCAAACCTCACAGGTGCGCAAGTACAGAACGTGATAACCGCGATGAAACACAATATGCCAGGAAAGGAATTGAAAGAGGTGGCGGACCGTGTGGTAGGAATCGGTCTCAATGGGCATTTTTGACGAAGGAAGTTTGTGTTGTTTGAATTTTTGTACAGCAAACAAGCAACATCGCACAAACTTTCAAACTTTCACAATCCACTCAAATTTGTCATCTCTGCCAACCACAACAGGGCTGGGGTTTGACCGGGTGTTCTCTCCCTGGTCTGTCGTCCTGTCTGCTGATCACTGCACGTCTCAATCCCCCGACCTGCAGACATAGTTCCAACACAAGGTTTATAGTTGCATATGGTGCACCATGGGGTAGGATAATTGTCAAATGAAGTGGAAAATTGAGTGTTGCTGAACAAACGTCGGCATGGGATCACAAAAAAACATTGAAACAGAAACAGACTGCTGCCATTCCACAACAAGAAATTGCACCAGATGCGGACGGCTAGCGACAATGTGTATCTCCATCGGGATGTTTGAAAATGAACAACGCAAGTTTGATCCAACGACATCACTTTTTTCCAATTTCTGTGAAACAAAATTCAAACAAGGACGTAATGCCGTTACCGGTATGTTCTTTTGTTTTCCAAGGTGTTCAGTGCGATCAATGAGGTGTGGTGCGATGTTGGTTGTGACAACAAAAAGTTGAAGGAAATGGGATTGACAGGTCAAGAGCGCCAAGTCAAGTTGTCAAGGGTTTGCTGATCGTGCGTATGACGGCATTCCATTTGTCATGTATGCGCAAGGGAGGTTGCAGGTGACAAGACACCTCAGACCAGTTCAACCAGCTGCAATGACTTTGAGACTCAGAACAGTTTGCAGCCGCGAACCCATTTCCATCAGTGGACACGTCATTTGCAAAAAATTGCTTCATTTTTAGAGACAGAAAAATAAATTGAATGAACATCAGTGAGGCGACACATTCTCCTTCTTCGCTACCTGTGAAAACTTGAGGCGAAATAATTCTGAGAGGGCAGTGCGTTTTTCAGCTGACAGTCATATGAATACCACTCCTGGACATCGGGTTTGTCCTGCATGATCAAGTGCGCAAGAATCCAAGTTGCTGCGCACAGTTCCTTCAATGAGCCATTCAGAAAAACTTGGTGGCACAAGTACCCTTCAGAGCAGTCAAGCTTCACTCGATAATGTTATTCTACCACTCGGCCCTGCACAACACATTGTCTTTGCGCTAGACAGTCAATATTAGGTTTCTCCACCGGCATAGTGTGTGTCCATTGTTGAAATATCAAAGACCATGACAAGTAAACACGATTTCTGAGGAAAGTTTTCATGCGAGGAATTTGCTGGCTGTTGTGAGTAGACACCCACTGAAATGAGAAAAGGCTTCACTAAAGCCGAAAAGAACTGAAAAATTGTGAATATCAGATAAAGTTGCCGTTTTTGTTTCGCACAAACAATCAAGTGTTTGATGGAAGTGAAAGACAAGGAGACCCCAGGCTCCAGCATGATCGTGTCTTGTTTGTCTGCTTTGCAACTCAACACGCAAGGTTTTCAACGTCGTGTTCATTTGTGCAACACTCACAACACTATCCGGGAAAAAGAAATGCTCTGAACCGCGCACCCATTTGATGTAGATATACTTTTTTCAATGGTGAATAAGTGCTGCGCAAACGGCCAGTATGGATTTGCTCACAGCGCCTGACGTGCCCAAAAGTACAAGTAGCACGTCCAAACACCCATAAACATTTATTTAACAGCACAAACAAACAGACAGCAACCTGACAGATCGGTTAAGCAGTCTGCTTTGGATTCCGAGGGCACCGCTTAACTCGCACTCTCATCGCTTGGGGCGTTCGAGATGGGTTTTCGCGGTTATTTAGCTCCTGCAGCGCAACAGATTGGCTTTTCCCGAAGCGGCCTGCTTCCACAGCTTAACACTTGCGGGACAGCTGCAGCCCAGCTGGGCCCGGATTTGTTGCACACAGTTTCGTCGGAGAATCATTGTATCTCTTTTTTGCCGCACAAGAATGCACGGTTGGAGTGTCATTTCACGCACAAGTGGACTCGCGTGGCGTGGCGCATCTGGGAGACACGATTCACGCAGATGATCCGCAGCTGCTCCGCCTACTCCCGCCGTTTCCACCTTCATCCACGTGGAAACCGAGAAATTACAACCGCTCACCTTCGCAGACAAAGTCAGTTTGAGCAAAAATCCAAAGCCAAAAGATTTTCCTTTGAAAACAGCGTGTTGATCTCAACGCACCATTGTGTAAATCGGTGATAGGAGGCTGACGCAGTTAACGAGGCTTGTGATGAGCGCAGCTCAGCGGACGGACGCCACGCGAACGCAGCAGCGCTCGCTCACCCACGTCGCCGACACTCTCATCACAGCGTTGCGCCCTGTTCATCCCGTGCTCGCAACACACACGTGCAGCTTGAAAAACACTCCACACGTGGGAAACCTGTCGTTTTCTCAGTCACGTGAACAAAATTTACATGAAGCCGCAAGTCAGCGGAGGAGTGTGAACAACGCAGACGGTTCCGACAGGAGGCTCTCTCCCAAACTGATTCTCGATCCACTCGTGCGTCGATTTCAAGTGGAAGTGAAATTGCAGCCCAAAGTTGGTCGAGTTTCCTCTGCATCTCAAATTTATTGTGCCTGCTATTGCGACAAGCCACCGGCTCATTGCCAAATGCAGGTGCGAAAGAATCTGCCAAACTGCTGAGTATCAGTGGCTTTGAAAATGATCAACAAATGCAGCACCTTACTGGTCCTCACTGGAAGAAGACAGTCTGTCATCAACTGCACTCGTATCAACATTGCTGTGAAGCCCAAACGCAAGGTTTGCGCACAAAAAAGGACATCACTTTTGTGGTTGTGAGGTTAGGACTGTGAAAAACAAATCTGCATGAGCTTCTCTGAATATTTTCAACAAAAGTAATAACTGCACTCTGAAACCCAAAGAACACGAAACATTCTCTTTGCGATGTTGCCTGTCACACGCAACGTAGAAGACGTGCGACTCCAGTTTGCTGCGTTTCCTGGTGACACTGTGAAATCTTGAGTGCAGGTTACACTGTGTTGACCCGTGTCACGTCCAATTTACATCGCGACATTGAGATGCCTGGGAGAAGAAGGTAATTTGGGCGCTACAGAGTGAACCGCCTCGTCACGCAACGTGCCGGGCGGAAGAGACTTCACACGCAACCACCGCCTCACCGGGAAGAGCTCGCCGATCGAAACCGCAGACAGATCAAAACTTGTTGTTTTTAAAGTTTGTCTGCTCAAAGTTGGGCCACGGAGGAGGATCCGTCACTCAAAGAATTTATGTTGTCAGTAAACCGACCCTGATGAGAATATTGTCACAATGTATCAGCGCTGGAAGAAGGATTACCCTTCAGGTGGAACCCGTGGTAGATTCACCATTATTACTGATGCCTACTTACCCCTAAAAATTACCCACTGTTCGCCCTATGTTTAGAACACAATTGTAAATTTCAACAGAGCCGGTGTATTTGCTCAGCGCAAGGGTCTAATTTCACACCTGTGTCGGAAGGCCTGCCCCACGGTGCGCTGGCAACGTATCATTAGCGCATACGATCCGTGCACCTGTGGTTGACAGATGTAGCGGAGTCACACGGCTCAGCCCGGCGCTGCGACAGCAGGACCCAGATCCATGGATTAGACCCCAGATCTACAAGCTTTCGTGTCAGCGCACAAAAAAGGGCGTAAAACCCTCAGAAGATCGTCCAAGGTGCCTGATACTCCTGAATCTGTCGAAATGTCCTTTCATCAGCGACACCAGAAAAAATCGTCGTGTCCAGCTGTTTCGCTCAAGCAGATCTAGGAGAAGGAGACAGCGTCCCTCAGATCTCACAAAGCAAAATTCGTTGTGGGTAGCTCTTGGGAAACTGAAGTCTCAAACGTGACGTTTCTTGTTGATTCTGGTGAAGTAGTTCAACCTCGAGGTTTTCAGCCCAATGCAAGAAAGATCAAGATGCTCCTGTCTGTTGTTCGTTGCGTTCCACAACAATTGCGAGTCTAAAAATTTTGTTCAACGAAAAAGCGTCCGCACACACAAGTTATTGGTTCGCGCAGCCAGCCAAATATGTCCAGTAACCAAGTCTTGGGCACCATGAAAGTCTTGTCATGCCTTTTGGGCAACTTCGCGTGAACATAACCTGTGAAATTGGTGGATGACACAAGGTTTTCGTGGGTAAAACTGATCATCTTGAGGTTTTTGCAAGAACTGTTTTGTGTAAACTTCAGAGAACCCTGGGTTCAACACGACGTAGCCAGAGGACACAACTCAAAAATCTACAGCGGTGGAATAAAACTCCAACTCAGCGCAAAGTGCACGTAACATTAGCTATTCAAAGAACCATTAAAGCTCGGGGTAATTTTGCCTGAGAAAATCAGATAAAATGCAAAATGGGTGATGTGTGTCGAAATGGAGCGATAACCTTGTGGTGGCTGGGGGTTGAAATCTGAGAGAATGGCCTATTGTCGCAAAAGTACATAATTGACTGCAGGTGTGTTCTATTAAGTTAAATGTATGTGATAACCAAAGCAAGCGAATGAAAACCAACCTCTTCTGACATTGTAATCGCTCAGGTACACAGACTTTGGATGTTGGGTGCAACAAGAAGCACACAGTTGCCTTCTCCATCGGTGCATGATTTCTGTGCTTTTTGGAGATGTTTTTGGGAGACATGGGTTTTTGCCACTCAGGTGCGATCTCTGCGTCTTTCATAAACCCACATCAATTCATCGCATTTTCTGGTGTGTTCTAACACAGATTCTGGTTCACCCCTTGGGTCTTGTACGCGGATTAGTTCTTCGAAAAATTGGTTCCGACAGCGATGTTTGTGCTCTTCACTGCTGTCCCACTCAATCAGCTTGGACGGCCGGAAAATGGGAGACACATGGTTTGAGTGTTGCTTCCTCGAAGGCATGTTTGCTGCTGGGATGCCTCTGTAATTACTGCGAGAACCGGCCTCGGTATTTTCATTTCGAATGGTATCTTCTCCGGCCAGGTGCCCTCAATTTGTCGGGGAGTCCCACGATACACCAACCAAGACCAAATTACACCTGTCAACGAACTGGCAATTACAATTTTCTTTCAATAAATACAAGAATAATGTTTCAAAACAAATTTGTGTGGGCATTCCTGAATCTGCAGTGGTGGGATTTTGAACGCGTCATTCGCAGAGAACGCGTCATTCGCAGAGACATCGCCAGACATACCCCCGCCCACCTCATAAAAAATGTCAAAGAAACTGCTTCTTCTACTGTGACCAGCACGAAACAAAAGGATAATCTAATCGCCTGCAATTTTTGAGAAAAATTGGCTTTTTTGGGGACAGAGAGGGAGGAGAGATGGCATTGAGAGCTCAAGCTCAGTCCCCACCAATAGTCCCACCACATTGACTCGGACTGCTCGGGTCTTCTCTAATGGGGCGAACATAATGTCCATTAACATCACACTCACCGGAAAATCTCTGCTCAAATGCATCCGAATACCAAAAAACGGTAATTGCCGGGTCGTTTGCTGGGCAGAGAGGCCTTCTGTTTGATCTTGGAGGTGGGTCGAATGCCAATGTCACTTTGTATTTTTACTGGCAGCTCGGCAGGTTTCGTCGCGCCTTTGTGAAAAACCCGGGACTGTTGTACAGTTAAATTACATACAAAGTGGGCGTCTGAAAGAAAGCCCGGGGTCCTTTTCGGTGAAAAGTCACATTCAGTGCTTGCACCAAAAATACACGTCAACAATTGCCCGTTACAGCAACGAAAGTTGAGACAGAATGGCAAGAGTTTGCAGAAAAGTTCTTTGGTTTCGTTTGCTTCTTCAGCCAATTATCAAATTCCCTGCGCCTCAACTCGGATGTGGTGGGTCTGTCTTGGGGTTGTGTTTCGCACCTGCGGGAGGCAGCACTGATGCCGCGTCCCGCAGGGCCGCCCCGTCGCGCACACCCTCGAGCCAGCTGCACTGCAGCTTGGCACAGACAGGTATCGCACAGTGATCGAGACCCCGGGTCCCTTCTGCTGATTCTGACAATTCTGTGGCAGTTGTGGTGAAAGTTCAAGGCCCAATGTTCAGTTGTCACAGCCAACAACGCGCAGACGCGTAAATTGTACGGCCATGGTCATAACGATTCAAGGAAACATAACCGGAAAAAGTTTGTACAAAAATGCCTGCAGTCTCGGAATGATCCGACTCGTACCCCTCAATAGTCGCCAAACTTGGTTGTTCTCGGCCCACTTCGGTGGACATCATATTTTTCCCGATGAGCCGAACCGAAATTTCAGTCTCATTGCAATTTTGGGTCTGTCTGCATTCCTTCTTGACTTTTTGTCCGTGCGAAGACAGTTTTCAAGCAAACTATCTCCTGGGTCCTGTACGAGGCTTATCACACCTGGCCGACAGCCGAAGCTTGTTGACTCGCCTCATCGGTTCGCGCGGAATCAGACCACGTTTTTTCTTCATCAAGGCCTGCAGGGCCACAGGTGCTCAAACATTCATCAGACAAATTGCGTGTGAGTTTTGCGTCTGCACCGCAAGAAAAACAGACAGAGCTCGAGTATCAAAAAGTACACACCGGTGGTGGGGATTCTTTGCGTGTACGAAACAATCTGACGTTTTGGATGCCGACAAGTTATGAAATTTGCCCGTTTTTCTTTTTGTTCAGATCGCACAACAATATTTTTTCAAGCAAAGTCGCACGGTTTACCGTTGCGTGCCCACAGAGTTCAAAGCTTCAGTCTATCGTGCGAACTGAGCTCAGCTACATGTACCAGTTCACTGGGATATGAGAACTTCACAATTGTAGCAAAAATGATGTTAATTTGGCGGAACGGGTACAACATCTTCATTCCGCTGAACATGAAATTTCGATCTTGTTTGGCCTTGTGACAGAAGCACAAAAAGTGGGATGTCAGTCGGAATGTCATTCATTTTCCTCTTTTGCATTTGGTAGGCGAACCTCGATGACGTTTAGGTTCTGTCCTCGTCTTGTCCTTTCGTGTTTGGAAATTCCGTTCGTAATCTGGATCGACCACCCAGACGGAGGTTTTCAGCCTGAATACACACAGATAAACGTAGAAATGCCGTTTCCCGGAAGTTTGAGGACAATTGGTTTGTTCGAGTGCGTGTATTTCGAGAGCGATCCTCTCATGCTTTCACCGGGGTGCTGGGCAACGTCAGGATCCTGTGTACTGCGTCACTGGGCGTCAGTTGGGCTCGCACAGCACTAGACACACTGACGCCTGGGGAAGCTCAACAGCGCCGCATTCAACAAAACCATCCCCGCTATGCGGAACGCTCAAACACCACTGCGCAAGCATTTCTTTTTCAATGCAGGTGTACCAAAGATCTGGCCAGGGGGACTTCAACTGTGAGATTTCTGAGCTGTCAGGCGGTTTGATAGCTTAATAGCCGAGTGCGCTTTGAGGGCTCGAGCACCTGGGCCAACCCGGACCCAACCTTCTCAATTATAGAGTTTTGCCATTAGTTATTGACAGCGCTGTGCAGCCCAGGATTGATGAAACACAGGCGTCAAGAACACTGTGAGAAATCTCCTACCAAAGACGTCTCCGGAGTCTGTCTGGTTCACTTGGTCCTGTTTGCACACAACTTCTTCAACCTGAATGCGATCAGGGAAAAACACAGAGAAGACACAAAGACACTGAGACTGCAACCAATACTGACGTTCAAGAAAAACGTTCACGGCGCCGCATGCAGTGTTCGATCCACGCGATAAAAACACCACGCCCCCTCAGGCTGGTGGGCACTCCCTGTCTCTCCTCTGGTTGGAAACCAGTTTTACGCCAACATAGGCGGTGATGCTTGGACATTAGAGAACTTATGCACGACGTTTGAGTTGAACGTCGCGCCACCCGCCGCGCATCGAAGCTGGGTGTTTTCCCGAAATTCTGATGTCACAGTGGATTCTCCCGTTTTGCAACGCGACGTTCAAACGCCATTTTTGTCAATTTGAAGTTTGAATTTCTGTGCTTGAATTTAGCCTTGAAAAAGGCCAAAAGGAAACCTCAGGTACAAAAGAATGGAAAATTGAGGTGTTTTAACATGTATTTGTGAAAGAATCGTGCAAATACATGGAGAATTCATGATGCAGTGGATGTTTGAAAACAGCTCCAAAAATCTGGGTCAAATTTGATTTCCTGCCAAGATGGCTGCCCCCATGAATTGAAGTTGTCGAGACATATGAATGAGCTTTTTTCTTCCTGTGTTCACCATGGTGTTCTCAAAGCATGTCCAT
>JAAUXT010023365.1_pt1 | contig 57500 bp, 67 predicted proteins | sample 7278171 | NCBI WGS metagenome assembly JAAUXT01 (sample SAMN14350112, study PRJNA611818) | marine sediment metagenome | isolation source: surface marine sediment (1.8m) | place: French Polynesia: Moorea | collected 2018-08
GAGAGAGACAGAGAGAGAGAGACAGAGAGAGAGACAGAGACAGAGACAGAGAGAGAGAGAGACAGAGAGAGACAGAGAGAGAGACAGAGAGAGAGAGACAGAGAGAGACAGAGAGAGAGACAGAGAGAGAGACAGAGAGAGAGACAGAGAGAGAGAGAGAAGCTTCACCTGGGCGCAGGGTGCGCGCGCACTCCCGACATGCTCGCCTCGACGGGATACTTACTTGAAAACTCCCGACTCTCTTTGTGCAATGCTCTGCAAACTCAGACTTGAAATACGGTACAATCACGTGCTTTAGTTTTATTCCCTGACACGGAATACGACAAAACCAAGTCGCAATTATGAATCTGAGCTTTGCATGGAGATTAGCATGTTTCGTCTGTGTAGGTTTGTCAACAAAAGCGGTTTGTCAACAAAAGCGGTGCCTTTTTCGTGCTTCACACTTTCATAGGATCTCAAACATGCCTTTGCAAACCACTTTTCACAAACATCGCAGTTATACAAACAATAAACATTTGTGTGTTTCCCGCACACCTATTTTCCAATTTTGCGGAGATAATTTGCAGAAAAAAATGCACAAATGAGACTTATCTCGGTGCAATTTTCCAGGGTAGAATAACCGTACACACTGAGCAATTCTGCGTGGAATGTCCTGAATCAGAGCCAAACATACCATCAACATTTCAAAGTTCTGCGCAGGAATCGTCATTGTGAAAAGGTGAGCGGCAATAAATATCACACGATATTACATTTCACATTCATTATTTTGCATTTTCAAGATTTCCGAGCTCTCTAATTGCACACTGTGTCCCTGCGACCTTCTGCAAGACGATCTCGGCGATTCAACCCTCTCGCGGGAAGTTCGACATCAAACGTCGCTCCGCTTGCAACAATCCACACAAAACAGACTTGCAGATCACTGAGGGACGTTTCTAAAGGCTGAGTGAATTTCTTCTTCATTCAAGTCACTCAGTATGAAATTATGCGCATTGTGCCACTCTGACAAAAAGTTGATCTTTCCCTTCGCGGCATGAATCAAGCGGCGTGGTCTCCATTCATAAACTCTCTTTTTATGTCTTCAGCACTTGATATCCAGTCAAAGATAAATTTTGCAGAAATGACTGATGAGGTTTCGAGTGAACCATCTCAGCCTGTGGGAGGGAAGAGAATTTGCGTTGAAAGGAACCGCTGCGCGGAGGTCGATCATCCAGTAACAGACTCCAATGTAACGTTGCAGACCACCTAGGATTCTAATTTGCCAGGTATAATCTACACACCCATTTCAAAGTTGGCTCACAGTAGTGACAAAAAGGGTAACCGCAAAATCTTGGGTTTCTGTCTTGCAACGAATGTCTTGGGTGATCAAGCGATGTTTTGGCTCACGACTCCCTTATTGGTTCCGGAGGTCGGACCACCAAAGCCTACAGCCCCCGAACTCTCCACACGGGCGGCAAGTTTTCCGCCAAACCAAAATAAAACTACTTTTCAAAAGAGTCTCAGGAGCTCAGAACGTTGAATACATTTTATTAGTGACAACAGAGACGCCTCCTGAAGATACGTAGAAGCCACTGCAGGTTTTCCTGAAACTGCAACAACCGTCACAAAAGCAAAAGCAGATTGAGCAGATTCATGTCATGCAGGCACATTTCACTTCAGCACAAACATGTTCTCGTGTGCGAAAAGATGCACACACGTGCAGCCAGTGGCACTTCCGGACAAATGCCCTTCATAAAGATCACAGTGTGCAAATCACAGTCACCACGAGGATATCACAGAGACGACATCGTCAGCAGTGTTCAGATTCAAGCGAAGCTAAGCGACGAGTTTGTGACACATCCCACCAGGTCAGATCCACTACTTCTGCGAACACGAGAGCAGAGACGACGATGATGACTGCACGCCGCGGAGCAGCCGGAGCCGAGAGGCGAACCCATCTGTCCCTTCTCTCTTCAGCGTCTCCGCTCCTTCTTGTCTTTGTCCTTCTCGGGCGGCGGGACCCTGTAGAAGGTGGTGACGGCCTCGGGGCGCAGCTCGCGCTCGATCTTCCCGTCGTCCTCGTCCTTCGCGAGCCATCGCTGGCACGTGAACACGTACTCGTCGCAGTACGGCACGCGCTCCTTGCTCCAGTGCGTGTACGTGCGCACGTTGGAGAGTGACTCTTCCGACTCGGACCCGGAATCCGAGGAACTCGAGTCGCGTCGCTTCGCCCTCCTCCTGCCGTGCCCCTTCCTCTTCTTGTCCCTTCGGCCATGGTCGTCGCTGTCAGACGTGTCACTGTCAGAGTCGGACGATCTGCGGCTGCCTCGCCGTTTGCCACCTTTTCGTTTTCGTTTGTCTTCGTCCGAGTGAAATTCGTCGCGAAATCGGACTTTGGACTTTCTCCTGTGTCTTTTGTACTCGTCCTCGTCATCACTCGAGTCGTCACGTCTCTTGCCCGATTTTCGCCTCGATGTTTTGCGATCGTCACTGTCGTCAGACGAATCGTGGCGTTTCTTGCCGCGTCTCCGTTTCCCGTCATCCTCATCACTGTCGTATTTTGAGGATTTTCTCAACGAACTTCGGCTGCCTTTTCTGCGATCCCTGCGTTTGGGGGATCCTCGTCTGTCTTCTTCACTGTCAGTCACCCACTCCTCGATTCCATTGTAAGTTATCAATCGCTTGCCTTTTCGCTTCATTCTCCTCGCGTGGGCCTCTCGTGAATCATCGGAAAAAGAACGGTCTCCAGATCGACCCCTTTTCTTGCGCTTGTCTTCACTGTCGCTGTTTTCTTGACGCTTCCCGCTGCTCTTGCCGCGCCTTCTGAATCTTCTGATCTTCCTGCCGTACCCGTCATATTCGTCTTCTGAGCTGCTGCTGTGCCATTTTTTCTTGCGTCTTCTATTCCTCTTGTCGTCATCAGAATCTTTACCTGCTGATGATCTTCTGAAAAGTGGGGAGAATTCAAGCTTTCAGCATGCAGTTAGTGTTTGATGCACCAGGACCAGGTCGCTTTTTTCAGACCTGGTTGGATTAGTAAGATTTAGCAACTGAACCTCTCACCAATCTACGGAACAGAGCGTCTCGACTCACCTTCTCCCGTCCCTGCCTCGCCGCCCGGTCAGGTCTTCGTCTCTCTCCGACTCCGCCTGACTCAGGCGCTGCAGGATCTCAGACTTGGAGAACAGCTTTCTGATTTTGATCTGAAACAAGCACAGAGTGTGTGAAGGGTGTGATTCTGTTGACGATGGGAGACACCAAACGCAGGCGCACTGCGCACTGCGCACTAACACTCACCGTGTCGAGGAACCACCCTGCGCCGAGTCCTTTGTTGTCGTGGCGAATTCGAATTTTCTTGATGTTGCCGACTTCCGCCGCCTCAATCTGGAGAGAAACATTCACAGGTGACAATCAGGTGTCGTCGCTCTGACCGAGATACAACCTCCACACGTCCGTCTGGTTGCGGGAAACGGACTCGCGTCTCACCTTGAACACGTCGGTCATGGCGCGCTCGAAGTTGTTTTTCTCGTCGTCGAGTTCGACCTCGCCGCTGCGGCCGTCCTTGCCGATCATCTCGAGGAACACGTTGGCGTCCGTCCCGGCGTACTTCCGGTCTCCCGTGATGACCGTCACCTGGTAACGCGTCTTCTCCGACTCCAAACTCTCGTCTGCAACAGGACAAGGGGAGTTTACTTTCACTGCACACCGCACGATGGGAAAAAGCTCGAATTCTGATACATCTTGGATAACGCCTGAGAGGACACACAACAGGACTCAACAAATCATCTAATGTGTTCAACATGGAGGAAGCAATACAATCAAGAGCCAGCATCAGAAACAGCTGCACAAACCAGGAATAAATTTTCTAACAGGTTGGCTGGACCAAAATTCAGAACTTTTCGTCACAAGAGCACACGATGAGCCAAGATACAGGACATTTCAACGCAACAACAACGAATCGCCAGTCAAGCAGCCTTACCGTACGCTAAAATCACTCCTCTTTTCGACACTGGGAGAAAAGAAGATACAAAGATTTCATTTTGCACACATTGACTTGCTGTCAATTTTCTCCCGTAACAAGCGCAAAAACATGTGCTTTTTGAGTGGGTTTTGTGACTGTGAAGGCTTCATCTAGCAACGTACGCGACTGAGAGAAGGACTTGTCCCTCATCTTCTTGGCGTGCGTCATGGCCATGCGCCTCGTGACCGGATGGAGCTCGCGACGCGTCGCCCCATCGCCCCTCTCGCTGCTCAGCCACTGGCCGCAAGGGAAAATGTAACACCGGTTCGGGTCGTCCAAGTCTTCAATGGCGACCTGCAGTGTGTGAACTGTTCTTGCAACACCACATCTGGTGAAACAAGGTGAAAGCGCCGCATCGAGCCCTTCTGGACTCAAACAGACAAGAAAGCACTTACTTTCTCCAGAAACCAATCTGGACTGTCACCCGAATCATCGTGCTCAATTCTGCAGTGAAAGAAGACAACATGGTGACGCAGTCCGTTGCTGTCGAGTGTGCGCACCGCATGTACGTCTCCGGAAAGATGTCCCTACGAACCTGCACCTGACGATGGGGCCGACGTCGTCCACAGTGTGATGAAACGTGTCTTTCTTTCCCTTCCTGAACCCTTCCTCCTCGTTCTTGTACCGAAGCCTCAGTTTGGGGGAGGAACCGTCTTTCCCGAAGATGGTGAGAAACACGTTGGCGGTTGTGCCCGAATGGGGCTTTGTCCCAGTGTCCACCCTGACCTCATACTCTGTCAGTGAAAAACGAACCCCATGATGTCATTCAGTGTCACAAAGACCACAACGTCGCGAACAAATGCAGCTCGCGTCTGATGACTGTTCCACTCACCGACTTGCTCCAGCTCCTTGAGGTGGGCCCTGAGCCGGCGCTTGACGATGCCGTCTCCCGCGTACAGCGACAGCCATTCCCCGCACGGGAAGATCCACACGTCCTCGCTGCTCATGTCCTTCACCTCGATCTCGTCGAGCAGCCAGCTGTGCCTCTTCTCCAAACCGTCAATCTGGTGGCGACAGGAAGCCTTGTTCAACACCGGGGTGAAGGATTCGAATTGCGGACGCTTGCCACTGTTGTGGTTGATGAGATGCTGACTTGTAAACGAATTGTAAACGACTCACATCAACGACCAGGTACTGCAAGTCTCCGAGGGTGGGTCCCTTTATGTGGAACACTTCTTGTGTTCCTCTTCCGAACGTGAACTGAACAGATCTCTTCTTCGTCAGCTGTCGTCTTCTCAAAGTGCCGTGAGAACCCCTAATTTTGACAAACACCTGCAGAAACAGTACCGAAACAGCTGCGTTGACATTGTCAAACTTTGAAGTCATCCAAAACAATGACAGGTGTGCCGACTTGGCGACTCACGTTGCTGCTGGTGGCGGCGTCGGGCGCGCTTCCGGTGCGCACCGTGACCCGGTAGAGGCGCTCCTGCTCCTCCTCCGGCTCCTCCTTCTTCTTCCGCACAACAGGGAGCGGCGCCACAAACTCAACCCGCGGTCGAGGCTTCTTCTTCGCCTTCATCTGCAGACCTCTCTGAAAATTGTGAGGCTCCGTCAACAAGCAGATCAACTCCGTCTCAGCAAAAATTCTGTGAACAGACGCGCGGAAAACTGAAGCTGTCATTGAGCGCGACTGCAGACAAACCTTGGCCATGTGTCTTTGGTGTTCTTCAAGTGTTGAGCACAAGTAACAAATTGGCACTGGAACTCCTGCACACACGACAAGAAAACATGCCGTGAAGCCACAAAAGATGTGATTCCCTCTTTTTGAAAAACAATGTTTCCACGACTGACGAAAGAGTAATTTTCTCACCGTTGTTCGACGCATCTTCTGTGTCGTCCGTTTTTTTCGGCCTTGAGACGCGCATGTCCAGGTCTGCCCTGGGCGCGAACATGGTCACGTTCGATTCCCAATTCGGCAGCGATTGCGTCAATGCATGATCTGGCTCGAAATCTGCAAAACACACTCTTCCAGTGAAGACAAACAAGTCCTCAACGTTTCAGTAAAAGTTTTCAAGTTTCAGTTCGTAATGCCGATTCGTTTTGTGTTCACATTCAAAGTTTACCCAAACTGCCGCGCTGCTTCGGGTGCCAGTGCTCCATGCCGTACTCGTAGCACGGGTCCCTGGCGACGAGCACCTCCCTGAGCCGGTAGAGATTCGCGTCGGTGCGGCGGGCCAGCTCCGACAGGCTGCCGCCCAGCAGCGTCGTCCTCCCGTCGGGGACGCTGAAGCCGCCGAGCCGCCGCCGCGGGTCCGCGTGGTACTTGTAGAACTCATCGAAGTCGTCGTCGTATCTGTTCATCCTCTGCATGCTTCTTGAATGTGTCCAGAACATTCCGTAACTAGAAATTCACAGGTGTTCAAATGAATCGGTCGTGCAAAGTTGTCCAGACTGGATAAAACCAACTTTCGCCGACTTTCTTTCACGTATTGACTCAAACTTCACACGTACCTGTGATCGTACTCTGCCGGTTTTCTTTTGCTGACACTGTTCCTCTCGCTTTGAATGTTATCTCTCTCGAATGTACACTTTCTATTTACACGGTTGCTAACATAAACTGGGTTTCACTGTTGAATGCGCCGCGCTGTAACAAGTCTCAGATCAATATCTATTTGAATAACCAGGTCAAGTGATCAATGTAGCGTAATATTCATCTCAAGTTTGAAGTGTTTCTGAACGGAGCTGTTTGGAACGAAAGACTGAGGATGCGTTTGCAACAATGGAAAGCAGCTTCACGCACCCTCGCCCAAAGTGAAAGTGTATCTTGTCACCGTGCAGGGCAACATTTCGCCTCAGACAGATTATTGTACAAGAGCATGTCAGCAGTGCGACAAACTGACAAGCTTGAATGTGCAACAAAAAAGCGAAAAGTCACGCTGACGAACACTTCTGAAGATGTTTCTGTCGGTCATATCGCTACAACCGCGAGCGGCTCAAACACACATTTTCCCGAATGTGAAATGAAAGGAAACAGCTGCAAATTGTTTTGGAAACATTCCACGACACTGCACAAGATTCCAGGAAAATACATCAAAATTTTTATTTTTGCATGAACAAAGAAAGCTGCACGTGCAGGGACAAGTCAAAGACACACGCCAGATCTGGGAACGCACAGGACGATCCTGCATTTGATCGAGGGAGGGAGAATCCCTGCATGGAGCAGTAACTTCACACCCAAGGCGCAAAAACATCATCACTGTTTCACAGATCGGGAGTTCGGAATCCTGAATCTACCGCTGGGAAGATGCATAGATTGAAACAATTGAGACAAGTGAACGGCAGTCTGCCCTGCCACCTTCACAACAACCCGTCCCGAAACTGTATCACTCCGAAGTCCCCAGCAATCATCCAGTTGTTGTTCTTTTTCTGGGCTTCTTCTGCTTGACCAGGTCTGAGACCAACAACCATGTCGCACTTCAGTGTTCTCAGTGCACACAACGGAGCAGGCTGGAACTTGCCCAGCGCCACTTGGAAGGGCGTGGTGGGATTCCACTTCCGGTCACCCGCTAACTTCCGGTAATTCAAGTCACCTTTGAACAAAACCAAATTCGAATTGCCTAATTCCGAATAGAGGTCAGCAGCTTCTTCTTGCATCTGAACAAAGTCGAACGGTAAAGTCCAGAAGCGATGGTGAAAGACCTTGAACGTTTTGTCCTCAAATCGCTTCCTCCACATGTGACCCAACTTGGACAGATGTTCGTCAGCCGAGGAACTCAGCTGCTCGACGGTCCAGTCGAGGTCGGTCTGGGTCGTGTCCGACACAAACCAGGGCAGCGACTTGGGGTGGAGCACCACCTCGCGCACCAAACCAGAGCTTATGAGAAACTCTGCCAAACACAGGTCCGAGAACAGTTCGAAGCCTGCGTTGTCCAACACGATGTCAAATCGAACATTCCGATCACCATTGGAACTCTGGAAAAAGACCAAATATTCTTTCGGAGTCTGCTCTGCAGGTCCACGAAAACAAGATCTTGTTGACAATACAAAAGTTGTTCTCACCTCTCTGTCTGTCAGCTTCCGCCACACTTTGTCAGCGTCATCAACCAAAAGGAAACTTTCAAGAGCTTCCACCTGAGCCAGCGAATCATCTTTCTGTGTGTTTTGAGCTCCTCCTGATATCGACAGGTCACACTTGTTCCCCCACAGTGAAATCTGTGCAACGAATAAAGTAGAAGCGACTTCAATGCAAGTGGATTTCTGATTTCTAAACAAGCTGTGCTCACACTTTTCAACGTCATGGTTCAAACGGCCCCCCATCACGAAAACATCTGAGCCGAACAACTAACTTCGTTGCAAACAGGTCAACACTGCGAGCCGTCGCTCTCCGTGCAGCGATTAAACCGCAACAAGCGGTCCAATGAATGTGGAGGTAACGGCCACTGCTTGTGATTTTTCGCGTCAACAAGAATACTATGGCGGCCGAGACACACACTGAATCGATGAGACGGTTTCCCACAGTCCTCACAGCATTTAGCCTGGCAGGAAACCAGCGGATTTTGCCGGTTTGAAAAACAAGGAGGGGAGACGTGTCCAGACTGGACCCCACCCCTCACCCCACCCCCAAAATCGAAACAAATTCAGGTACAAACTTGTCTATTTCTTGTAAGGTTCCTGTCAGGCAAAATCTCACCTGAAATTTTGTGAGAGAGTGCTCCATCCAAGTCATTTTTGCTGAAGCACTTTGCATTCGGCGCGTGTAACAAGTTGTTAGCTGATCAAACCTTTAGAAATTTGGTGAATTCTGCTTTCACGGCGTTTGTGTCTTCGTCAATGGTGTCACAGATTTTGAGAAGGTGGCTTGCAAGAATCGACATTGGCGTCCAGGCAGAAGTGAGCGCTTGTTGTTTCTGGGTGCCGAATGGATCCAAAGTCTTGAGCTGCGTGCTACAACAGAATGAAATCTCAAGGCCTTCCCCATAGACCCTTGAAATGCAGTTGTATTTGTTGACTGGGATTAGTTCTCAAGTTTCTGTACCTGAGTTGAATGGCGGAGTGTATCCGTCTGTAGAAGTAGCACTCTGTGTACAACCAGGGCGATGTGAACCAACTCGGGCTCTTCTCAGCACCAACTTTCTTCTCCCTTCGCAAGAACTCATTCCACACAGCGACATCTTCCCCATCGTCTTGCAAATCGGTGATCGGTTTGTCAGTCTGCAGCTCGTTTTTCAACCTTGACAGCTGCCCATTGATCATCTTTAGGTCTTCTGTTCCACTCTGAAAGTCAGTGAAACGAATGACAAATTCACGAAAAATCAACCGAAAGCTTCTGATGCGATTCATTACGACTACTGTCGTGTATGTAGAACATGTTTGCTCCACCTCTCCGTGAGTTTCGCTGACTTCAGTCCGCAAACGGTACACATAATCCACCACTTTGGTCAGTATCACTGGCAGCCTGTCTTTCACCGTCGGATAAGCGAAATCTCTGGAAAACAATTGGAGTTGCCGTGGACCCAACACTGATACCCCTTGAACAAGATTTGAGCAAAGAAGAATCTGACGGAAGTAAGAATTGTTTTCTTTTGATGCGTTTGTGTCTACTGTTCCCTCCTGTGTGTGGTCATTTTGTGCTGTCTCCAAGACTTTTTCCTTGCGTGAGCAAACAATTTGATCTTTTTTCGTTTGTGTGTGTTTGTATTTGAATTTCTTGCAAACATTGTCACTGAAATGCCATCAGTTTTTTCTTCAACTGTCCGTATTCTTCACCTGTTTTGACAAAAATCTCTTGCCAACAAGGCACATTGACATGACAGTTTACGAGTTGCAGCACAATCTTACCAATCCTTTGTACAAGTTTTCACCTGTTTTGAATGATTCTTGATAATTCAGCAAAAATTTGTTGTTTTTTGTCAACAACACACGACCAAGTACCCATATCCCTGGTTGTATTTATTCTGAACTCTGTTTAATTCTGCATCACGCACACAGAAATTTTGGACAATTTTGCAAATGGTTTTTGCCAAATATCATTTACACACTTTTTGTTGGGTTGAATTCAATTTGACAAATGAAAATTGAATTTAATTTTCTTGCACGCCTGTGCCGGAGTGACTTGTTGCGAGTAAAACTGGACAGTCCTGTCAACTGAAAGGATTTGACGTGGGTCAGCGTGTACAGTGACAAATCTAGGGTGGAGAGATCTCATCTGCCGCTGCAGGCCATGCACATGATGAATTCCACTGATTACAGGCAGTTTTGATTCCATGCAACCAAACGCACCGATTTGATGGACACAAGATAGAGTCTATTGTGGAAGTTTACTGGTCACAACTTTTCCATTTGAAACGATCAGTTTTGACTGCAACAAGCTGCCACAGACTAAGAAACCTACATTATCGCTCATAAGAGTCTTGTCATATTTTCCAAAAACGCAACCATGATCATCAGAACATCCTATGAAATGATCCAAAACAACTATACTTACTCACGATATGATGCAGATAATCGTCGAGGAATGTCACCGTCCACTAGCATCCTTAATTTTAATCCTGCACTCAAATCAACCATTCTCTCAGCACAGCTCGCACTCAACAAGCCTTTCGCGAGTTGCGGTGCAGCTTGGTCGGAGACGTACAAACAAAAAAGTCGCAAGAACAGAGAGAAAATATCATTTGTTTGTCTGAGTTATTGATACACATTCTAGATACAGTTTTATTCTTGACAGAATGGCAGAATTCATTTTGAATGGCAACATACACCGATGGGCCTTCAGTCGTTGTGGAACACTTTCAACAGGCAAAGCTGCATTCATACTAACCAATTTGAACTTTTCCAAGTGCGAGCTATCTGTAAGGTGAAAGGAGAAGTGATGACGAGTTTTTGGCTTTTAAAATAATTGTCAGAGGAAGGAATAAATTCGTGGTCTGCAGAAGATGGAGCTGTTACCTCTGCATCAGTATCAGGAATACTGTGACGCGTGTGCCGACGTTCTGAATGAGGAATGGCCTCGGAGCAAAGCTGCCAGGTTCGCATTCTGACGTCTTTACTCATCAACATGCTCATCTGCGCCTCTGTGCGAAAGTCAAGACAAAGGGCAGAGACGACGGCATCTGAGTGCAAATCTTTATCGGGGTGACTCGGCGAAACAAGAGCCCTGCTTGTGCAGATTCAAGACTCCATTTTGATCTGTCATTCGCGTTTTAGCAGATCAACTTCAAGGAACTGTCTAGTTGTTCTGCAGACGGGTCCAGACTTCGAGTGTTGTTCGAACCTCTTGCCTTTCGTGACCTAATCGTGTTATTGCTTTGCACCCCTTGAACCATCAGTACGATTTTTGAGTTCAAACGCAATTCATCATTTCAACAGTGTTTTACGCCGCGGTTGCAGGTGGCAAACCAACAAGACCTGACAAAGTTGCGAAATACTCGTATTTCAGATTGCACATGCTGGAGAAATCGCGGGACGCCTTGCCTTACTCGATGGTTTTTCTGCAGAATAATACTGTGATAGGGCACAGCAGGCTGTGCAAAGTACACGGAGTCGAGAACGCCTGTTTTGTTGAGTCTGGTAAGCAGACACGTTCCAGCTGCAGAAATGGTCCAATTTCTTGCTGTTGGGTGGGATGAACGTTCCAAACCACAGTGGTTCTTTCGTTTTCCAGTGGTGATAAAGAAGGCTCTTCGAGGGAAAGGCTACGGAAGAACACTCATGGAGAAGACTGAACGATCTGCAAAAGAGTGAGCTGACTCTGTCAAAAACCCGTCTGGAAATCTTGGTTGCGTGTACCGACAAAACAGTGACAAATAGGTGCACTCAAACCGGATACAAACCGCTCGTTTGAATTGTTTCTTCAGGCTTGGTTATGACACAGTCTATCTCACAACACACGACAAACAAGATTTTTACGGACACCTGGGCTACGAGTTCTGTGACGCTGTTGTGTCGCTTGGTGGAGCTTCCACACTCTTGTCAAATGAGCAGGTATGTTCCGTAGCGTAGCGTAAATTTTCTGGAGCACTGGAAGTATTTCTTCCGACAAGCATTGCTGCTTGGACGTGCTGTGAATGTATGTGCAGCGTGTCTCTTTTTGAGCGGGCGGTCGACCCATACCGCGGGCTCTCACCCCATGTATCTCTGGACACCAACTTGGATTTTGGTGGTGGGGGGTAGAGCAACTTGTTTTGAAACCAAGTTGGTTTTCCCCTGAAAGAAATACCAGGAACAGACCAACTTGGTTGGGGGGACCCCCTCCTAAAAACCAAGTTGGTTTGTTGGGGTGAGGAAGGGGTCCCCCCCTTACCAAGTTCTTTTACCGTTGACCAGAAATACCAGGAGCAAACCAACTTGGTTGGTTTACCACCACCCCCCTCCCTGCACGCAAACCAACTCAAGTTGATTCAAGGGTCAACCAAGAAAAATTTTATTTCACAAATTTTCAACTTCTCGTTTCATTTCAAATCTCACTGCCTGTTTGTGGCCGCGGGCTCGTTGACCTTCGATCTCCTGTGTTTGTTCATTGCAATTAATTTATTTGTTCTCTTTTTACTGCAGCTGGAGCAGTTGTTTGGATCCGTCTACAACAAGAATCGTCCAATCAGAGTCGGGGTGAAGAGCAAGGCTCAGAAAGACGCGGAAAACACGCTCACAAAAACAATGACCAACTCGGACAGTCTGAGCAACTTGCATGAACTGACAATAGATGGTGATTTGGCCTGCAACGAAAACGTGAATGCTGCTGCTGAGGAAGATGAGATTGGGGACGTTGACCTCGCGTCGTCTGAGATTGAAGACCCGCCACCACCACCGCCACCAGCTCCACCGGTGTCGACAGTCGTAACCTCAACTGAAGGCGGCTGCGCGCCGTTCGACAAAGGCGCTACGCCACCGCCGCCGCCACCACCGCCACCTGCAGTTTCCGCCAGAGCTCCGACAGACACAGTCACTCGTTTCGGACAGGGCCAGATCTTTTGGATGAAGAAACAACTGTAGCAGGAGCTGGAAATTCTGATCTGCCACAACGTCATGAAATTGAAATTTTATTGGTGCTAAGAGTTGGAACCCTTTTTACGTGTGTCCGATGCACGGAAGATAACACGAGTCGCAAAGCTGTGTATGCATTGGTCGTGCATTGACCAACAGATCCCAAAGAGCAAGTGGTTTTCGATTTGTTTGGAGCTGCAAGCTTTGAAAGAAAGCGAAAAATACGGCGACTTGAGAGGATATACCTTCTGCGCTTGTAAGATACAGCTCAGGAATGTTGTGAGCCATTCGTGTGCTTCGGACACTTTTGTTCGTTCCGTTTGTACTTTCACGGACTTGTTTGCACCGAGTTGTACTTCGTAAAACGAGAGTGTGGTTGTTCTCGTTCCTTTGTTCACAAAAAATATTGCGTGGAGTTGGTCTTGTCCAGAAGTTTGCTCTTTCTTCCACAAGCTACAAATTGTTTTTCCTTTTATCTTTCTCTGTTGAACGCAAAGTGCTGTTTCCGTTTTTGTTCCTCTAATTTATTTCGACAGACAGGAGAAATAAAATGCACAAATAAAGGGCTGTCTTTGTCACGCAACGAACATTCAACGAGTGTAAATTTCTCTGAACACCAGCTGCAACACTTGCTTGCGAAGTGAGCTCACGTCAATAAGAAGTTGAAATACTGATCCCGGTGACTCAAATGGAAGAATTGTTGTGAGCAGCAAGCAACGGATGAAACTTACAGCTATTGAGCAGTTGCTGCGCCTCAAACTTCACTTTTGGGTGTGCAAATAACGCTTGGCGAGATCGATGAGAAGCTACGAATAAACATTTGGTCAGACCATTCTTCAGAGAAAACTATTCATGCAGAAACAGAAGTACAGAGTTTGAACATTTTCTGTGGCTTCGTTTTTCACACGATAGAGATTCCACCCCATCCTGAATTCGAGGACTAGCACCAGAATTCTGAAGTCGCTTGACATGTTTTTCTAACTCGTACAGATGTGAATCTTCCACATGAGGCACCAAGTCCCTCATTGCTGTCGCCAGTTCAAACAAGTAGTCCGCGTTTTTGCCGCTGGGGCCTTCGGAGTCGTGAATCTGCTTTGCGATATCTTCGAGAGGAGCGGGTCCCAAGTAGTACGGGTTTTCCTCCGATCCCAAGTAAATGTTGAGCCGGAACGACGGAACATCTCGATCCCTCGGATGAAAGTCAACCTCCACAGTCTCGTATCCTCCCTTCTCCCTAAAGTCAAGATGACTCCTCACCTCAGCCTCTCGTTCATCCGGAATTTTGTATGCCACACCCCAGACACATTCCTTCAACGACAAGAACACAAAAAAAAACTTCTCAGTTGGAATCAGAATGCTCGGAAGGTTGTTTTCCAAGGAAAACAGGCCCGACCAAGACACGTAAACGAGTACTGATTACGACATTTTTCAAGAAATGTGGCATTGGTTTCTGAGGTTTGTACTGTACCTGAGGATCTTCTGACGTGACCAAGGTAACAACACGACCAGGCTGTAACAGGAAGAAATGTTGACAGGTTTTGACCCGATAGATTCATTTTGAACTCATTCAAATTGAATGGATTGAAGAACTCTCTTCGCCAAAAATCGTTCCAAACTTGTCACAAACCGTGAGCTAGATCTGACCCAGATGACAAATTGTGAACAGATGTCAAATTTCTGTCAAATTTGCGCTTCAACGAAGCATGTCTGGACGTTTTGACAGCTGTCACGAAATGTAAAATTTGTGTCCTGATTACTGATCCTCACCTTGCCAGGCACTCCTCGATGATCCTCACTGCCCTGCCAAAACCTCCTCGAATATCCAGTGATGTAGCCAACCAGCTTCGACTCAAATGGGAAGTCTACCTTCCAGATCAACGAACCATATCCAAAAACCCACATATCAACGCAAAAGTGCGTTTTTTCGCCTTTGTTTTGATGCCTGCTGTCAGCTGTTCTATTGTTGTTGGCCGACCTTTCTGACCGCAGCAGTGCAGAGTCACTTCGAGGCTCGAGACTCGGTCCGAGATTGAAAATCCAACATGGACGACTTTGCAATGGTGATGTTTCTCTGCCTCCCGGTTGCATTTCTGAACGAAACGGATGCGATTGACAAGCCAAGGTGAAGACAATAACTTCACAGCGCAAGATGGTAGGTGTACGATGTTCTAGAACAGAACATGAAGATCTTTCCAAGTGCAGTGATTTTGAAGCTGTTTTGCCGTCTGCTCGTGTGCTGTCCACACAGTCTGGACTGCAGATCTGAGCAAGAGCGGCTGTACGAGAGTCCGAACTGTCTGCACTGCTCGATTTGAGCGCTTGGCCAGCTATGAAGATCAGAATGGAAGATCATCACCGCAAAAAATAGTTGGCTGCTCGACTTCAACAACGGGTTCCCCTGTCTCTGTTCCCAGAATTCCGAGAGTCGAAGTGCAGTTTGTCTTGTGAAGCCTCTTCCAGTCAGTCGGTGAACAGCTGAGTATTCGTTGAAAATTCACCATGGCGACACGAGCAGCAGCTTGTAAGTTCGTATTTCGATCAATTGCAACACTGACCACCCTTGTTTCATTTCAAAGACATGAAAACACAGACGCACGCACACACACATGAACACACACGTTTGGACGTGCCTGATGTGGTGATCACTTGAAGTTAATTTTCTGTTTTGTTTCCTGTTTCATGGAACACCTTCCATTGCAGTCACTGCCAAAATCAGGAACTTGAAGGACTATCATTACCGCATGATCAACTCGGTGTCACCTTTGCCGTCTGGAGTTGACATTGCGAACACACTCAAGTATTTCTCTCAATCACTGCTTCAGTAAGTTGAACAGGAACACATTCCATTTGTTGGCTGCTTCAAAACATTCGTGGACTGTGCATGTTCTTGCAATTCCGGGAAAGACAGTGGATTCTGAAAGTCAGTTTTTGTCTGCAATGTACCACCCGTGCCTCAGCTTGACAGTGAACATGCAAAGTCCAAGAATATTTTGGAGTTACCTCGTATTTGTGGCTCGAGATTTGAGTGTTTGCTTGTTGAAATGCCCATGTTGACCGACAATATAATTAGGGACCAGGATTGCTTGTGAAAAGGTTCCATTGTTTGCAGAGTTCTCAAAGATGTGCCAATTGTTCCGTGTGAAAGTTACGGACCGAGGCAGCGAGACAGCATTCGCCTTTCAGTGTTCCCGAATTTAAACTACTCCGGTTTGTACGAGAGTGTGATGAGCATCATCGATGTTGTGCCGATGGTGCAGCAAGGACAACTGGGTAAGACGACAACTTGTGTGTTGAGTTTTCAAAACTTTGATGTCGTTGATTGGCCGACCTTGAGCTGTTGGGTGGTGTGGCACGAGTGCAAGAGGTTCATTCGATTTCAGCTTTGGGCGAAGCCGTTCTGAACGTCATCGGATGTCTGGTGCCATTCCTCGAGTATGACCTGCTTGACACTTTACCTTTGACGGTCGCTGGGACTTTGGCAGTGTTTCCAGTTAAACTTCACAAGGATATTATCGAAATGCTGTGCATGCATCTGCTCCCCGTTACTCTTGGTGAGTTCCTGCTTCATTGCCGTGATGTTCAATGATCCCCAACGATCGTGGTTGCAAGTGTGCAAGAAGGACGCAGTGACATTGACTGTTGCAGGGTACGCTGGGATGAACGCCAATCCAACGTATGCAACAGACTCGACAGCGTCCATCATGATGATGACTTTTCAGTACTGCGAAGACGGCGGTGAGCAGCTTGTCGACAGTTCTGCTGTCTCTTTGACAATGTTTGGTGCAGATTTTTCCTTGTTGCCAAAGTCAACGATTGAGTTGTTCCTTTCAGCTCATCATTCCCAAATTCTCGAGTGTATCATGAGCATGAAGAAAAACACCTTCAAGGTTCGCTACGGTCTTGGTTTCCCGTTCTGCTTTGATGATTGCAAACCGACGTTCGCCTGACAGAGGGAAGAGAGTGTCGTCGACGTACTTTGCAGGATTTGCTGAGCGTGATCGCGTACGGACCGCCGTCGTCGCGCGCGCCCGCGGTGCATCACCTCTTCCACTACTGGCCGCAGCTGAATCCAGCGCACAGTGACCGGAAGGGCATCCACTACAAATACACAGGTCCGTGTGGGTCGCACAGGTCCGTGTGGGTCGCACAGGTCCGTGTGGGTTTGTGGGTTCAGGGTCGGAACGATGTCGTGTGTTTGGGGCAAAACTTTCTTTCTTGGTTGTGGAACAAACAAAGGAAAACTTGTTTGAAACTGGGGCGTTTTTTGTCTGGTGGGCTCTGACTGGTGGTGTGACCTGTTCATATTTGACACGTTGAGATTTCCCTTTGCTGCGCATTCTTTCCGTATCAGTTTGATTCTTGAACAATCCTTCACACAGTACAGTAGCTGCAGCGATTATAGAACGAAATCCTTGTTTCCCGAACAGACTTAGCAAGAACACCAAAAGGTAAAAAAAAAAGTATCGTTCGTAGGATCCTCGTGGCACATAAATTCCCGTCAAGACGACGAGTGTCGACTCCTCGCTTGATTGGTCGGGGATTTATTTGACACGAGCACTCATAGTTTAGATCATTCACTGCATGAAAATAATGAGTCTTTGCTCCACCAGGATTCGGCTTCGTGGGTAAGACCCAAGTGTCCATCGTTGGAAAGTTTCATTCCAGTTGCACCATTCTTTGCATTCCGGCTTCAAGCAGCTTGGCATCAATTCGTTCACGGATCATTGATTGTTTGATTGTGTTGACTGCAAACAAACAAGTTCATTTGGTGATGGAATCAAATTTTGGAGGAAAATTTAAAACTAAGACTTCCACGATGAATTGTTTCGTCCGTTGCATTCGAACGAGCCCTGCCTTCATGTGAGCCCCAACATATCCTTTGCCTCGTGCAAATTGTCAGTTTGCCTTCGCAGTTTTACCGAGAACAATTTTACTCACCAGTTTTGCGAAGAATTCAAACGATTGTCTCGAAGAGACCAGTCTTTGTTTTCTTTCAACCCTGATGTCGATTGTGCTTCATTTGGTGATGCTGTTACGAACTAATCAGAGGAACGTCTCCTCATCAGTGTGCTTTTCTGCCGTCTTTTTTACTTGCTGTCGTAAGCTAGACCAGTGCGGCATTACTAACCTCCCCACGGGCTTTGTGTGTTTGTGTCGTTTTCATCTCTGTGTGTTCAACAACACGTAACGTTCTTCCGATGTGTGGAGTCGTCATAACAACTTGTAACAGCTTCAAATTAGTGAAACGCTTCGCTCATGCTGGCAGACATCTATCATGTTCATGTCCGCTACGTGCTTTTTTGACACTGGAAAATCAGGACTTTTGTGTTTCTTTGCTTGAAGCTTGGACCCCTGTGAACTGTCAGAGAGAAAACTGCCCGAACGGAGGAAACGTTAAAGCTGTCAAGGTGAGCACGTGCACAATGTTTGGATCTGTACAGCGTTGTGCGTCTTTTTCCCGATCTGTCTGTTTTCCTGGTGCAACTCTCGGCCACGATGGCCTTCGGTTGCGTCAGGTGGTTTTGTGAGTCGCCGAAACGATGTGTCACATGGAGTCGTGGTTCTGACCTGAACAACTGAATGGCAGATGTGTTTGGACCCGGCTCTGGCGATTCAGTGCGGAGACAAGCCGCCGCCGCTGTTCGTCTGCGTCGACTGTGTGGACCAGCTGCGCCGGGAGCACGCGCAGTTCCTCATCGACCTGCTGCGCCCCCTCGAGAAGGTGTCGCTCATCTGTGAAAACAAGGTTTGTGGAACTGGGCAAATTTCAACACCTTTGTCTGTCGGGGAAATAATTTTGGTCAAGTTGTTGGTGAATTGGAAGCTTTCTTTCCAAAGTCAAGAGCTGTGTTCACATTCAGAATTGCACGTCACCCAAGAACCAAGCGATCAGCACGTGCTTTACGGTGGAGTGCGCGAGTTACAACGGGTACCGGCCGATCCGCTACTGCGTCACATGTCACGAGAACCGGCACGGCGCGGCCCCGGGCGCGAACCACCTCTTCCACCTGACCATCCCCGACGTGTGGTCGTGCGAACCCGACCTGCAGACCGTCCTGGTGGAGGCCATCGTCGCGTGAGTTCATTCTTCCTCGTGCCCGGATTGCAGATGCATGCACTGACGTGCAACTGTACAAGAAGTTGCGAAGCAAGCAAAGTTTTGTCTTCGTTTGTTTCAAGTCAGCTTTCCTATCTCGCCCACTCGCTGGTATTTCAACTTGAAAAACAGATGGTTCTACTGTCCTTTGGAATCATTGTCACCAGCCACACTTTGATCGGCTCCGAAACTGTGCTGCGCTTGACACTGTCTCGTCGCGCTGCAGGCTGCTCAAAGAGGCGCAGCCGCTCGAGGAGAAGCGCATCGTCGAGATGGGCGAGGAGCGGGGGCGTCACCAGCACTTCGACGAGGACGACGACGACGACGGCGACGAAGCGGACGAGCACAAACTGCTGTCCAGATACGGCGTCTGGCTCATGGTCGAGCTCTGCAAACCCAAGGATGACGTTCCTATTGTGAGTCGAATGTGCAGTTTGTAGTCGTGCTCAAATCGCTGTTGTGTGGACTGTTTTATGTGCACTGTTGTTTTCGAACAGGAAATCCTGGGGCGATTGCTGGCGATGTTGTTCCAGTGGTTCGATGCGACGGCGTATCTACCTGACGGTTCGTGGCAGACAAAAATTATTGAAGGCATTTGTTGAAAACGTTTTGGGAAAAAATGACTCAGATCTGAAATGTTCCTTTGCAGACAACATTGGGAACGCCTTGGAACGGCTGAAGCCTCAGGTAAAGAAATTGCAGGCAGCTTGTGGTGACCTGCGCACATTTCATTTTCGTGGACAAGATTGGACAAACTTGCTCCTGTTTGCAGTACTTGTACAAGTGGCTGCAGTCTGTGAGCAAGACGCACTTCGAGGTGATCCTGTCGTGTTTGTTGCCGCACCCCATCGAGTACGCCCGAGTTGGCGGTCACTGGTACGTCGTGAGAATCTCATCACGCGAAATGACTGGCCTCCTGGCCGTGCAGCCGCGTCAGGTGTTTGTGGGTTCTTTTCAGGGACACACTGTCGAGCAGGACGAGTCAGATCAAAGAGGGTCTCAACCGCATGTTCTGTCTGGTTCCGTACGACATCATCACTTACGAAGTGAGCATTGCGTCGTTATCTTGAGTTGTCCATCTCAACCTGTTGCCTCGCAATGGGTAGAAGGGAAGATTTCCAACGTGGAACACTCTCCTTCAGGTGTGGGACTACGTGATGCCATTTTGGCTGGAGGCTGTCAGGACCGAGGTGCCGGCAGAAGAAAGATCCGAACTGAAAGTTCTCTTGAGGTCAGTATAAATCACCGGAGGTGAGTTGTGCTGCGTCTGTTACGTGTAGTTTGAAACTGACCGGTGAGCGTCGAGGTTCTTGCGGTTGCAGCAAGTCGTTTGACACGGAGATGTGCCCACTGCCGTTCCCCGTGGAGAAGATGTATCACTTCCTGCTTGAGCGCTTCGACAAGACGGTGGCGGCGGTGCAGGACCAGAACCTGCAGTGGCTTCAGGTAATCAACAAGTTCTCCAGCTCACGTCCCCGGGAAGGGAGAAATGTCACAAGAACCCTGTTGAGCAAAATGGGCGAGTGAGAAGAAAGAAAGGGAAGAATACGAATTTGAATGGTCCAAGTGTCGGCAGCTGTGCAGATTGTTGACGCGTCATTTGCAGATCCTGACGTCGCTGGACATCTGGATTCCGGAAAAGATCTTGATCAACATGTTCAAGACGGGCGTCAAGTCGCTGGCGCACCCGCCGCCGGTGATCGACGTGCCGCCGGCGGCGCCGCAGCTCCAGCAGTCGGTGCCGCCCAACGTGCCTCTCGAGTACTTCCCGCCCGGTAGGTGTCGCTCTGTCGCTGCGCAGCCGAGGCAGGCCGAATCCTTCTCTTTTGTCTTCGTCCTAGTCCATCGAAAGACTGATTCAGCGAAATTTTGTGGGCGCCTGACACTCTGGATCTGCCAGTCTAATTCCTTTGTATGTCATCTGCACGTGACCAAACGATGTGTTGTGTTCCGGTTTCAGGCTCCCCGTTGTCACCGAGTCAGTTCGCCGAGGTGTTCCAGTTCGGGCCCGGCGTGACGGAGCCGGAGCGCGAGGACGTCAGCGACGTGACCAACCTCAGCTGCTTCATCCTCATGCTCGACCTCGTCATCATGCAGGTCGGTCTGCGTGCACTGCGTTCAGCGCTGTGTCCTTCCGCCCCTTTCCGAACGGAAGTCGCTCAAGCACACTTCGATTTCAGGTGCAGATTCAAGAGATGAAGCCGCACCTGGGGCTGGTGAACTCTCTCAGCAAGGACGTCATGAGCCTGCTGACGGACATGCTGCTCGCCGAGTGGGAGGGAACTCACACCTGCGACTCTGAAGAGGATATTGTCGAGTGTCGCTTTTGTGAACTGTCATCGCTCTGGCATCAGTTGGCTGCCAAACTTGTGGAGTGGATTGTGCCGGAAAAGGAGCTGGAAATTCCCGAAAAAGATCTGCCAAAAATTGAAGACGCCCAACACAGGACCTTCACAGAAAAGAATAGAGGTGATTCTCGGGATTTGCTCCGTTATTGTAGTGAGAAACACAGGACTTCACTTTTTTCATTCAGAAAATTCATCATGGTTCTTGGTCCTCAGGGAAGAACCCGGTTCCCGAGTTGGAAGAAGAGAGTCTGGATGAGATGGAAAAGCAGTTTCACATCAACGCTCTGCCTCCTCACTTGAAGCTGCTGCACGCGCTTCTGCAGGTAAACTCGGGACAACACGCTGCACAGAAATTCGTGTGAAATTTCGGAGGTGTGCAAAGTGTGATGCCTCCACTTTTTCAGACATTGGAAGATGAGAGTGACTCTGACGCACTGTTCTTCCTGCTGAAGACCATGAAGATGTTGTGTTTGCACGGAGAGTGTCTGAATTACGCTCAGAAAGAACGAAGACCATTCCTGAAACACTGCTTGGCCAAGAGACTGATTCCAAAGTACGTGCACTGGTTCCTTGCAACGCGCGTGTCGTGAACACCAACACTGTGTGTCTGTGCCAGGCACCTGATATGAATTTTTTGATTTCAGCTTGTGGAAGTTACTTCAGGCTGAACACTCGCAGATCGCGATCCAGTGCGTTCCTCTCCTGCTGCACTGTTTCACTCTGCCGACCGGAGCGGACGTGCTCTGGAAGATGGTCGAGGACGACTTCAACAACGAGGACTGGAGAGCCAGGTTCTCTGCAGGTAAAACTCATTGCTGAAATTCCATTGCTTTGATGGAGACAAAAGACAAGCTTCACCGAAAAGGGTTGCTTCTGAAAACGAACAAAGACCAAACGGCTTGCACTTTTTTGTTGTGTTTATCCTGAGTTGGTTGATGATCCTCCAAAGAGTTTATGTTGTGTCTTCCAGTTGAAAAGGTGACTGTTCTGGCTCGACTGTTGAAGATTGAGAGCATACACAACAACCAGGTGATCATGACGGGGCTGGCGCACGCGTTCTGCTACCTGATAGGCTGTCTCAACGACACCAACACGTCCATCGTGGAGAGAACGACGCTCTACCTGGAAACCATCAAACAGTCAGCACTGAGAGTACGATTCAGATTGTTAGCCTCTTCTTCATTCAAGAAAAACAACGATTTGGATGATGCTTGGTGCGCACCTCTGAATCGTTGCGCTGAACGCGAGATTTGTTTCCATTGCCCGTTGCAGTGCATGTGCCAGTGCATGGAGTTCCAGTTCGACTCGGTGATCAGCGACCGGACTCTGATTCTGCAAAGGCTTCTGCTGCTGCAGAGGATTCTCAAGGACCAGGAAATCTTCAGCTGGCATTTCTTCCTCAACCGGTTTGACGCCCTGTGCCTGGAGGCGCAGTTGGATCTGGAGAGCACTGGTGACATCACTGGTCTCACAGGCAAGCCGACTTTGGACGTTTTTGGATTCTCGTACAAATCACTGGCGAAACGATGCAAGGAAACCAACACTTGGTCCTTTTGCTGATCCACAGACCTGTCGAGCAGCGACCGTCAGAGCGAGCACTTCCTGAAGAAGATCAACCGCGCGCGATTCGCGCTGGCGCGCACGGACAGCGTGCGCTCTGTGAGCGGCAGCATCTGCGCCAAGCCGCCGTACCGCCGCGCCGCGTCCGTGCCCATGCACCTCGTCGCCAAAACACAGCCGCCCCTCAAAGGTGCGTATCAAATTAGTTTGTGAAAACTGCGCGCGAACCTCCGTGAGTCGATCACCTTCGCACAGAAAGAAGGGAGTTGAGCTATTTGAACCTGTAACTTGTTTGTGTGCGTGTTGTCTTCAAAAGCAGTTTGAAACTTTTGAAATCTGTAGTGAATTGTGATGATGTGTGACGTGGGCAAATTTCATTCTTTTGTGTGCGCGAAATCTCGGTGCGAAGTCGACTTGGGCACAAGCTTGACGCAAATGCTGCTGTGAAAATAACGGTTTTTTGCATTACATAAAATTTTTTTGCTGCTTTGTGAATCCGCAAGATAAAGGCCACAGTCACGGTCATGGTCACGGTCACAAGATCGACGATTTAAAGAATCTGAAACCATTCTTAGAACACTTGATACATAGAGGTAAATAGTTCTAGGGGCAAAAAGAACATCGTAAGTTGATACTAGTTTAGAACTTGTGCTTGGCAGAAAGCCCTTTGCAATTCATTAGTGTTTAGTCTTTGGATTTTTGCTTGTTTGAAATGTTTCCTTTGAAGTGAAAACTATTTGAGAAAGTTTTCCTGACCTCGACGTAGAGTCCACTGTACAAAGTCTTTCGTGCTCAGTGTCCAGTCATCGAGAAGACACGTCACAACTTTCGCCAAGGCTGTTCTAGTTCTTCGTCAAACATATTCACCCGTTCATATATTTCGCCATTTCACTGCAGTTCTGCTTTTCAAGCATTGATAGATTTTCACATGCTTTTCTAGGAAAGCCCCAAACTTTACAGTTACCAGGTACAGTAACTGTACACCCTGACACTTCAGTGCTTTGAGCATTTTCCACTTGCTCGTTGGAGTTCAATTGGGATTTGGCTTTCCTTTTAACACTAACAACCCAGTCACGACATTCGTTTCCATGGCACATCACACTGAAAGTGCTGCTTCACTCCACAATTTCACCGCCAGTTTCGTAGACCTGTTTACAAGTGTGTGTGCTATCCAGACTTTGCTTGGGTGACCAGGTGGCACTTTGCCCGGCAGTTTTAATTTTAACTTATATTTTCGATTTGAATATTTTAACCACACAGTATTGTGTACATAAAGTTTTCCCAGTGAACCAGAAAGTCACCTTGTGCCTGTCAAACTGATCCTCTGCTAATTTCTGAACTTTTGTTTTGCGAAGAACCAAGCGTACGAAAACCGTAGCACAAAGTCGCCCACGTTTCCAAGAGATTCCACTGTGGACATCTTCTCAATTTTCCATTAACACATGTTTTGACTTTTGTTTTGATTCTGATGCGTTGCTGATTTAATAAAACATTGCAGGGAAGAAACGTAAAAGTAAGAAACGTAAGATATTGTCTTGATCTTCTCTCTGACGCACCAGACTCTCGTAGCGCGCACTGACTCCAAATTCCGCATTTATAGCATCAGTAGCTCTTCTGAAATGACCTATTTTGAGACGTGTCGAGATTTTTTGAGCAGCTGAATCACTTGCGAACTTTTGTGTTTGCAGACAAAGACAAATGTCCGCGGCAGCAGTCTGCGCCGACGTTTGGGAGGAGAGATCCCCGAGGCTCGAGGTTCGGCCTCGGCATGTTCTCAAACTACATGTTTCCTGGTAGGTTCTGCTGCTTCACTCGGGAAAGTTTTGAAATGTGGCAAGCCTCAATTGATGTCGACTGCCATCGAGGCGCACGCAAGTTGATGAGTTGGTTTGGTGCAGGCGGGCAGCTGCGTGAGTTCACGGACGAGGAGAGCAACTTCGCGGCGCTGCTGCAGAGAGCGATGGATCTGGAGGGCGTCGACAGGGAGACGGTGCACCATCTCGTCACCCTCCTCATGAAGGTCCGTCAGCGCGATGCGCGCCGAGCTCTTCGTGTCGGACAGTTTGGATTGTCACCTGGAGACAAGAAAATCAAATTATTGTTTAGAGATTGACCTTGTTTTACAGTACATGCTGCAGTGTGATCAGGAGCGGGTCAATGAGGACAGAGACATGAGCCGAGAACAGGTGAGCAGCGCGTCCCTGAGAGAGACGCCGGGCTGCCTTCACTGGGGACCAAGTTCTGCTGAACGGCGTTGGTCCTTGTGCGAGGAATTCGCACTTTCTATAATTCCACAAGCGTGAAAATTTTAAATTTAGGTTTCTGAATGCATTTGAAGTTGTTCCAAGTTTTTCGCGACGGAGGTGTCAGTTGACTCTCTTTTCAAGAGTGAATGGGGGTTTTGTTTCCAGAACATTGTGTTGCGGCATTTGAACATGCTGCTCGGGTACAACCAGACTGAGAAAGTCTTCAGTGCTCCTCCGTACAAGCTCCGCTACTCGGCCGTGTTCAACGCCTACCTGGCAGGACTACCACTTGTGAGTGTACACCTTTGCGCTGGCGTGCCTTCACATGATTGCAGTGACTTTACCGGTGGGAACCGTGCTTGTGTACATCGTCTGATCTGTTGGTCAGGTTCTGGACAGGAACTTCGCGCTGGGCAACATCATTCTGCCGGTGTCGATGGCGCTGCTGCAGTACGTGGCGTCTCCGCAGCGCTACGCTTCCGACTACCAGCCGCCCAACTACTCGCTGTGGCTGCTCGAGCCGCACTGCAGGATCTACTGGCTGCAGAGCCTCACCGTCATCCTCTACAAGGTGAGAAGCGTGCTTCACTCGAGGCCGGGGCGCAGCGTGTCCGCGTCAGACGAGTTTGGCACAGTTGAGTTCTGCTCAGGGAGTGATTCGGTTGCTTGGGTCAAGTAAGGACGCGGCTTTCCGTTGCAGTATCAGTACAACATCGCCCCGGCGTCCAACACGATTCACACGCTGGTGAGGATCACCGTGAACACGATCGAGAACCAGCTGCACCACTGCAAGCGACACGACGACACGTTCGGGCCTGCGAGTCCGATGGTCACCAGAAACAGAGGTGGGGCGGCAGGCGAGGTGCTCACACTTTGTGAGGTGTATCCATGCTATGTTGATTTGCTCCTGTGTTGTTCAACACACACCAACAACATTCGTGTGACTTGTTTACAACTGGAAACAAGGCGCAACGTTGCTTTGTGTGATTGGGAACCCAGCAGAAGCGCTGTTTGTTTCAGACACGAGCAACGTCTCGGTGGGCGACCTGGAGAACATCCAGGAGACGGACACGCCTCCGCAGAGCCCGACCGACTCGCAGGTGTCGGGCGGAGACACCGTCATGTTCAACCTGTCGTCGAGCACGGCGCAGTTCCGACGCAACGCCCGGGCCGACAGCGACGTGACCGAAGACACTGATGTAGAGTCTGTTTCTCCTTCTCCCCAAACCTTCTTCCACAACAAGCCTTTTGATCTTTCCGTAGTTACTGAGGTAGAATCTCCCGATCAGGAGGGCAGCCCCAAGCCGGCGATGATGACCCCGCCCCGCCCCTCCACCCCGACCCCCACCCCGGCGCCGTCACTAACAGCCAGGCCCCCCGGCAGTCCGCGCCACGCGTCCGAGTCCCCTGCCCACAGTAGCGTTAGTGACCCCAGCACCGCACACGCACTCCCATCTGCACTGTCCTCTCCGGCTCACACTGTCGCACAAGGGTCCCCCTCGCCCAGGCACGCCCCTGTGCACCGGGCCGCCACCCTGCCCCCGCGAGTAGGCTCCCCAGGCTCCCCGACGGAGGAGCTGGCGCGCTTGCAGCAGGGCCAGCCGCGGCGCATCGCGGAGTACAAGGCGGGGTCGCTGACGGAGCTGCGGGACCTGTCGCCCAGCGGCGCCGCGTCGCCGACCGCTCAGCGAAAAGGCACCGCGTTTCAGAACTTTGAGCTGGCGAAGCAGGTTGATAGCTCGACGGTGTTGGCATGATGGATGGTGGTGCTGGTGATGCTGTGTGCTGACGGAGTAGTGTGCAGTCATGACCACAGCATGAGCCGTGTCCCGGTCACCTTTCTTCCTTTCCGCGCTTTTCTCTTGCGCCACTAATGTCACTCCAAAACCTTGCTCGCGACAGACCAGTTCAGAACAGTCAGATGCGCTTTAGGTCCTCAGTCCACGGTGCAAGGTTTTTGTGTGGCGTGGGCTTCATTTTCAGCTGTTTTCTTTACAAACCACTGTTGGGTGAAAGTCGTGTGAGGCTGTGTCTTCCAGATGCATCACCTGTGCGTAAAGCAATGTGCGTTGGAAATGGAAAGTGAATTCCGAACAGTCCAAGACCAACCGCACTGTTCACCTGTGGTTTCCTTTTGAGTTTTGTTTTGTTGGTCAAAGTTGGACGCACGGTGCATTCTGATTCACTGAGTTCCTCCTCCAGCCTGAAGCGACGAGTCGTGCTTTGCTTATCTTTGCGACGCTGGGAATCAGAGTGTGGATGTACACATTGTGTCTCACTTCAGAGTCTCAGAACTGAACACAATTGTACGCATTGCACTTCGCACACAAACACGTTTGCACAAGATCAAACACACGTGTTGGCGACTGTTCCGTATCTGATCACTAACACTTGTTTATCGTGTCATTTATGCTTCCTAACGAATGACAGGAAGATGAGAGCCCCATCTCAAGGACACCATCAACAGTACAGCTTTATGCTTTTTAGCTTCTCACATTTACACGTTTTCATGTTCCATCCACTCCATTTGCTTTTTCCAGTTGTTTGAGTTTCACCAGAACTACAAGTTTGAAGTTGAAACTCCCAAATTTCAGCCAAAATCCCTTGACCCCGGCAGGAGACAACTGCCGGTAGTATACTCACTCACTTGGTTAGAAAGGAAGTTCAGAAACGTCTCATGCGTTTTTCCCTGTGTCACAACATTTGTACGTGTCACACCACTACCAAGTTGCATGAAATGAACATTGCACAGTTTTGATAAGTTTTCTATGAATTTTTCACACAGCTGTCTCGTTTGTACAAAACTGTTGAATTTTACTGAGGCACACTCGTGCATTTTTTCATCCGTTTTCTTGACGCAATTCATTTTTCACTTTTTCACAGAAAGCACAGTAAGCAAGAAATGAAAATTTCAGTTCCTCTTCGTGTTCTTAATTGCTGTCCCTGTGTCCTATCAAAGCACTAACTTTGTTCCGCACCCTTTGTCAGCGCACGCTGGAGCAGAGTGTGCAGGAGTACATGATGCAGCAGGCGCGGATGCACTCGCGCGACGAGCTGAGCGCCGGGCCGACGTCGCCTCCGCCGGACGTCCCGGAGATCAGCGTCGACCACAAGATGATCGAGCAGATCCAGGTGCGCAGCTGAGCGTGTCTCAACGCGATACGAGTTGCGTGGGAACCGTCATGTAGACGCGAGTTCGGTTCAGGCCGGCGCCTCTCCGGTCCGGGATACAGGGTTCACGAGGGAATCTACACATGAACAAACCAAGTCAAGGAAGCCAAAGCGGATCAAACTCCCCAAACGAAGTGTTCACACGAACGTTTCTTTGCAGGCATTTGAATCGCAGAATGGCTCCAAGCCGAAGCCGGCGCAGTCGGGCAGCGACCAGTCGAGCGCGGACGCGCCGGATTCCACCCCGACCGACGAGGCGTCCGAGGAAAAACCAGCCATTCTCTTCAAAAACAAAAAGGAAAAGACGAACAAAAACGAACAAACCGCAGGAGAAAATGTTGCTGGTGCCAAAACGAAAACGCAGGACGAGTCTCCGCGGAAGTTGAAGTACCCGCTGGGGAAGGCGCGGAGCGCCGGGCTGCTCGAGGCGTCCAACACAGACTCCGGCAGCAGCCCCGAGTTCGCGGGCGTGCAGCGCCGCCCGCACCGCGCCCTCAGCGAGAAGACGCCCAAGGTCGGTGGCGCGCTGCACGAGAAGGACGAGCAGCAGAACGAGAGTACGTCCACGTTCGTGCGTCTTCAGTGTTTCGAGCGATGTTCGCTGCAAGTCACGAGGCGCTGCGTCGCCAGATCGACGCATCGCCTGCTGAATGAAGCAAGTCTGCAAGCATTGAGGGCGAAATAAAAACTCGAGCTTGGAGGTCCAAGAGCCGGCCGGCAGTACAATTGTGTTTTCCATCTTGCAGGCGAGCAGGATGAAACAACCCCGAACGCCAGTCCGATTCGGGAGCCGAAACTGAACCCGAACTACAGACAGAGGAAGACGCGCAAAACAGGATTGACGACGGTCGAACTGCAGAAGAAAATACCCGAACTGATGGAGATGGCCTCGAGCTCTGAGTCGACCAGCAGAAGGTCTCGAATCAGGGCTCTCAGACCGCCAAGGTTCTATCTTTAAAATTTGGCAATTGAAAGATGCACCCCTAGATGATAGTGTTTTCAAATCTACACCTAATTAGCTAGGCTTGGCTAATTTGGCAGGTACCTCACATTTCATCTCACCACGATTTTCACCGTCTGTTTTGACAAATACCAGTTTGGTCTCACCCACAAGCTTCACTTTTCCGACTCAACACCCCGCATTCTTTTATTGCCACTTTTTATTGTGGGAGAATCGGGTTGTATGATTTCACCGCTGTATTATTGCTTGCTCAGTTGAGCTTTTCAATCTTTCACATTTGAGTGCAATATTTATCTCACATCTGCGCTTGATACAATTTCCTCTAAATCACACAGTTCTGCGATACTCTGCACTTTGAAGCAAGTTGAAACTCATCTTTCGCGTTTCACGGAGTTGAACGTTGCCCAAATTTAGTTTTGAGATTTTGTCTCTGAAATGAGACTCTGAAATGGATTGTGGCTTCAGGCGTTCGAGGAAGTCCCAGATTCTCGCGGCCAAGGCGCAGGCGCAACACAAGCGCTCCATGCCGTCCATCAAGTTCGACCAGCCGGCGACGGTGGACCGCTGCCCGAAGTGCCACGCCGTGCTGGAGGCGTACGACGAGGACGTCATCAGCATGTGCATCGTGGCGCTGTCGTGCTTCATCCACCGCGAGCCGGCGCTCGCCGCGTCGCTGCTGTCCGACATGCTGCAGAGCGTCGCCAGGTCAGCGCCGCAGTCCCGCCGTCAGAACATCCGTAGCTTTGTTGATTTCAAAGTTGTGTCTGATGTGATCGGTGGTGGTGTTCTTTGCAGAATCGCTGCCAGCACTCCGTACCCGTGGCTGGCGGAAATGTAAGTGACGACGATGACAGCAAAACATCACTTTTAGTTGAGCAAAGACGGTCTCATCTGAGCAATTTGAACTGAGTCGCTTTCTGTGCTGGTTGCAGAAGCGGCCTGATCATCCCGGGGAACTGCGTGAGCGTCGCGCGGCAGTTCCTGCGCTGCGTGCTGCACCAACTCGCGCCCAACGGCATCTTCCCGCAACTCTTCCAGATCGAGCTCGAGGGTGAGGGACGCGGGTCGCTGCGCTGCAGTCACGTGATGAAAGAAGCAAAGCACATTTCTATTGGGTTTGATCCTGAAGATTTGACCAGCTTCTTGAACTTCAGATCCTGAATTTCTGAAGACGCTCGCCACGGCTCTGGTCGACTTCGCGGACCTGAACTGCTACGCTGCGCTGCAGCTGCTGCTCGAGGTGCGTCGCGCGGCCCTGAGATGACGTCCGCTGCAGAAGGTCGGGTCCACCTGCTTCACTTTCATCGACTTTGTGTGTTTGCTTCGGCAGGGCGTGAACGAGATGAAGAACGTGACTCCGGAGCAGATGGGTCACATCGTCAAGAACCTGGCGACGTACGTTGACTACATCTCCATGGAGACGAGCTCGCCCGCGTGGCCGACCATCCTGACGCAGTTCGACCTCTTCTTCCGACGCCTCCCGCTGCTGCTGCCGACGCCGTGCGACATCTCGCCCGTTCTCAAGATCATGATCGCCGTGCTCAAGATCCCCGGACTGACGTCCGTCAAGGTGAGAAGCACCTTGCTTCAAGATTTGGCAGCATGATCGCGCTGTTGTCTGTTGCGTCGGATCGCCATGTGTGGGAGTGCGCTGCGTTAGTGCACAAAACTTAATCCAGCCACAAGTGGGGTACGTGCGACGTGTCCTTCGGAGTGGGCCTGTGTCACACACTGGTAGTTGCTGGAGGCATGTTTCAGGGGACGGTTGCAGGACCCACTGATGTCTCGCCCCACTCCCTTAGATTCAGGGAAGGTCCTACACCAGCGCCTGCCTCGATAAAGCCTAAAGCGTCGAGACGCGCCTGTTCAGAGTTCTTTTTTGTTGTTGTCTACAGGCCATCCTGGAACCTTTCTCCAAGCTGCTGACGCACACGATTCAGAACTGCAGCTTCAAGCTTCAGCAGCTGCTGGACATCTGTTCTCTGTGCAACAGAGCTTTCACCAAGGTGAACACCCATCAACTGTCGAAATGTATCAGCAACTCATCTGAGGGAAACTGAAGACTTGAATCACGATTCTTGTTGTCAACAATGCAGGAGCGCGACAAGCTGTACCTGTCCAGAAGCGTCATCTTCGAGCTGGTGCAAGCTCTCAAGTTCAAGTCCCCGCTGCCGGATGAAAACTTGCTCATGCTGGTTCAGGTGAGGGGCTGCTCGCGCGATTGCCGCTGTCACGAGTTCTGCCATCGCGACTCGTGCACGAATCATTCATGGAAAGGAGTGGCTCAGAACAGTAAATTCTCAGTGAACCCAGGCGTGATGTCCCAGGCGCACTGGAGCGCCAACTCTGGTGGTGACACGGTTTCCTGTCGTGTTGTTCAGTTCGTGTGTATCGACTCCGGGGGGACGATTGGTCCGATCAACATCTCGGAGGAGTTGTCGAACGCCGTCTACAACCCGTACAACCAAAGTCTCATCTCCACCAATGCGGCCGAGTGCATGAAGCAGAACCTGAGCGACTGCGTCGAGTTCATCTCCGACCTCCACACCATCAACAAGGTCAAGGTACGCCCGATGCTGCCACGCCCTTCCGTTGTCTGTGTGCGTGTGTGAGTGTGTGTGTGGGGGGGGGGGGGAGAGACCTGCGCTATCTGCAGAGATGGGCAACACCACTGCCAACCGCGTGGAACCGCGCGGTTTTTGTGGGTGAATTTCAGTTTGACACGGCAAGGTTCTCCTCATCAGTTCCATCTTTGGTTCGCTCCTCGTTCCAGAACAACCTGAAGGGCGGGAGCCTGAACCTGAACGAGGACACGCTGGGCAGCCACCTCAAGGCGGGCATCGCGCAGTTCGTCGCGCTCGAGTTCACGCGCGGAAACGGACGCGACAACCGCGCCATCTCGCGCTACATGCCGTGGCTCTACCACCCGCCCACCGCCATGCAGCAGGGGTGAGCACAGAAGCGGTTTTGACCACACGCATCGGATGTGAAAATTAATCGCGGCTGCTAATGTGGGCTTGAGACCCTGCAGGTTTGACGCATGCTCTCACTTGGAGAATGAAAAAGAAAGCCACGTTTACGTCAACGCACGTGAAGCCTGTCTGACTTTTTGCGTTCTTGGTCGAGAGATCTTTGAGGATTTTCTGAAGACGATGCATGTGCTGGTTGTTCGTTCGCTCTGTTTCCACTGCAAAAACACTCGCACTCACTCAGAAACATCGCATATTGCATTGTTTCTTCGACATTCCCAAACATCGCCCAAACGCAGTGGAAAATTTTGTGTAAAGAAATGGATATTTATCGTTTCTTCCCAAAGTTTCTTCAGTGTGACGTTACTAAACGCGTGAAACCGTTTGGGATGAGGTGCATGGAGCTATCCTTCTCTTAAGTTGGTCTCTTGTCTTGTTGAATGTTACACAGCCCAACCCCGGCTGCGTCAGAAAGTGAGGCAGGTCCCAATATGAACAGGTAGGGCGTCACCACAGCACCAGCATTCTTCTCTCATTGTTAGCTTCGCAGCACATTTTCTTTTTCACCTCACAAAGAATCAGTGTTCGAGACGGGCGGAACTTGATCGAGATCTGTTGAAGCGTTTGTGCAGAACGTGTGAGATCCATGCACCACCTTTTTTCGGGCACTGTCCTGAGCACTCGCTGCAAGAATGTCCAGTTGCAATACAATTTTAGTGGTCATAATCGTACGCGTGCAACTTCAACATGTAAACTGTCCAATCGTCACACTTTCGTTTGTTGCAGTGCGCACTAAACTTTTGTCCCGTTTGATTCAAACTCCCCGAACTTTCAGTGTGTAAAAACACTTTTGGCTTGCGAGTCAAAAGCTGTTGTGTGTGTTGTGACGTGTTTCTGTCCACAGCTGGAAGGCGGTTCTAGAAATAGTTGCTGCAGCAAAATGCTTTTGGCTTGCTACGAGTGTGGACATAAGGTGTTTAGTGTAGGGATTCCCATCATTTTCCCTTTCCTCCTTGTTAGAGAAGGGTTTGTTGAGAAGATAAGAGAGAGAAATTTTTTGCTACAGTGCATGTCTTTCAATCATTGGAATTTTGTATCTCGTCTGAATCAAACCGAACATTTTGGTGTCTTCCCAAGTTTCGAGGCTTGTTTCTGAAGACAGGCGTGTGCTGTTTTCGAACCACGTGTTTGCAAGATTGCTGCAGAGAAACTGAAAAATAACTGGTCAGGACGCCACATCTCGGTCATTTGACTGTCATCCTGTTCGTCACTTGTGCGCATGTGTGTGGCGCCGTTGGTTGTTTCGTTGGCTCTGCGACATCAAAGCTTCTGTTGGCTGATCCGCGCGCTTCCCTGTTTACCTGCGCAGACCCAAGGAGTTCATCGACTGCGTCGGCCACATCCGGCTGTTGTCATGGCTGCTGCTCGGGTCGCTCGCGCACACGGCCATCACCAAGGCGAACGGCTGCATCACGTGTCAGCCGATCCCGCTGGAGGCGAGTCCGCACATCGCCGACCACATCATGGTCATCATGACCGGCTTCGCCGAGCAGTCCAAGGTAGCGTCCATCACACACCGCGTTTTGTGCGCTTCAGTCGGGGGGGCAACGGGGCAATGAACGACATGTTGATGTCGAAAACAAGGCTGATTGTGCTTTTGTCTGTTTCAGGCGTCTGTTCTGCACATGTCGTCGCTGTTCCACGCTTTCTTCCTGTGCCAGGTGAGGTAGACGGCTCAGATGACGTTCTGCATCTGGCAACCACAACCACAAGTTTGAACCCAGAGGAATATTCGCAGACAGAAAACGGATTTTGCTTTCTGTGTATACCAAATAAATTTGTTCCGTCTTTATTCTCCGTTTGTCGGCAGCTGTGGACGATGTACTGCGAGTCGTTCGCGGCCATCAACTCGTCGGTGACGGACAGCTTCGCGACGGCGCACGCCACCGTCATCGACTTCTGGGCGCGCGTCACGCCCGGCATCCTCCAGCTCCTCTCCCACTCCAAAGTGGTGCGTGACGCGCCGACCCGAGCTCATCCGGTTGCGGGGGGGGGGGAATTCAGGATGAAAGACGAGGATTGTGTAGATGTGCGCACTGAAGAGTTTGGTTCGTGTCGAATTTACTGGGAGAGTTGTTGTTTTGGATCAATCATTGTGCAGCTCACAGCTCTGGAACTGATTTGATTCAGGAGAGTGCACTGAATTGCTTGTGTTACGGTTTCAGATGTCGGAGATGGTGAATCTGCACTTTCTGGGGCTGATCGAGGCGCTGCAGGAGTGCAACTCTACCATCCTCTCAAAGGCAAGCCAACCTTTGCTGTTGTGACAGTGACACTGTGGTCTGACCAGTCCCGACTCATTTTCTGTTGACAGCGCAAATCAGCCCCGACTCGACGTGTCTTTTCAGCTGTTCCCGATGTGGACGCCCATCCTGTTCGCCTACAACAGCCAGGTGAGTATCTATGCTGCGATGATCGCGTCCACGTGCAGCAAAATGTCCTTCCACCAGTGTGAGGCCTTGGCCGTCGCTTCACGTGTTGTATGTTTGGGTTCCAGCTGCCGGGCCACATGCAGGTGCGGCTGTCCATGTGTCAGAACTGGCAGCCGAAGGAGGCGACGCCGAGCGAGGACAACTCGTCGCTCGACCCCAACACGCTGCTCGCCTGGCTTAAGCGCCTCCAGTTCAAACTCGGGCAGATCGAGGTGCAGTCGGCGCAGGCGACGCAGTTCTACATGGTGTGAACACGTCACGAGGGGCGGCGTCAGCGTGGGGCGGCGTCAGCGTGGGGCGGCGTCAGCGTGGGGCGGCGTCAGCGAGCTGGTCGCAAGTCAAGTTTGGTTCTTGCCGAAGTGTTATTCTGGTCATGCAGATCGCCACACGCAGTATTTGCTTCTTAATGAGGGCTGGTTGAGGAGACGACGACATTGTTACGCGTTTGCATTGATGAAGGGAAAAGATATATTCACACAGCACTGTTACCTGGGGCACACAGAGCGCCTTGATTTCGCAAGGTTGTGTGTTTTCGTTGAGTGGAAGTGTTATCGATTCTTCGTGCGATGGTATTTTGTGTTAAATAATTGTTTTGAGTTCCGTAATTTGCATTGATCAGGCGGTTGAACCGTGTTATATTTATTGTTGGGATCAATGTGTCGTTGAATGGAGTCGCACTGCGCGCGTCACCGTGAACCTGCAATCCCCGCGCCTCGCCTCCCCGCGCCGCCGACTCGGCAAATCAATCCAAACTGCAGGAGCCGCTGTCAATTGTGGTGGTCTGTCGAAAGGAATTTTGCCGTTGAATCTGTTGCGACGAGTTTGTGTATTTCAAGTCTTTAGTTTCTCCAAGTCGGAATCGAGGGAGGCACTGTGGGAGAAAGTCGTGACTGCCAAAACGTTTTGACCGAATCAGGAAAACGACATGAGCATTTTACACTTTTACAAGTCTATCCAACTCCAAAACTATCTTCTTTTGTTTGGATCTATTGGTTTATTTGTTTCAGTCTAGTCAATAAAGTCAGAAAGTGTTGTACACAGTGCTTCAGAATCCCGTCAGAATTCGACCCGGCCATTTGGATCTTCGGCTCAACTTTGTCAAAGGCAAGGAACCCACAAGACTAGGAAAACAAAATCGTCGGTTGCGGCAAACAGTGCTCGCCACAACGAAGCACAGATGGGCAGGTTTGCTGTTGGTGCCTCGTGCGGTGCCACCGTGAACCGCTCGATCTGAAGGTGTCGTCAGCGAATGTCTGATTCGGAACGCAGTGGACTCAAGAAAATGAAGTTCTCTTTCCCTGGTCAGACGGGGACCGTCAAGAGTCCAGAACAAAGTCGACGTAGCACCGTTGGCGATTTTTTGCACAAACACACTGTTGGTGTGCGTGATCTCCACTTGGACGGATTCAAAGAATACTCGCTCAGCCAATGCCACAAGATACGCCAAACCTTCGCACCGCAAGGTGATTGACTAGAATCGCTGTGCAGAAAAGGCGCAAGCTCTGACGAAAATCACATTTTCCGCCAAGATCGCCCAGGGTGTGGGCTGAAGTCAGGCCCTCGACTCTCCACTCGCGTCCGGAATGGGCGGGAGCGGGCGGCCCGGCCTGATCCTCCCGGTGGAGATGGTCCTGAGCGGGACCTGCTGCTCGGACTCGCGCTGCAGGTCCAGCGGCGGCCTCCGCTTCCTGCGCTTCCGTCGCGCCTCAGGGCCACTCGGCTTGGAATCGGGAGTGGGAGCGACCAGGCCTTGTCTCTGTTCTGCACAAGACCCCGCGCTGTCAGCGTTCCAGTTGGCAGGATTCGGCATTGATACTGCAGCGGTGAGTGACCCTGCTCCGGTGAAGGCCTGCGGCTCAGTGTCCAGGTCCTCGCAGGCGCCGTCCGCACTGAGAGCCTGATCGGGGGCGGCGCGTGACCTGATGGGGGCCAGAATGGGCAGCGGGGTGAAGTCGAGGCGGCCACGGAGGCCGCTCAGGGACCCGCCGCCGCTGGCGGCCTCCGCCCCCGAGTCCCCGCCCTGACTGGTGCCGATCCCAGACGAGGAGGACGAGGACCGCCTGGTGCCGCCCCCCGGAGTCTCGAGCGCTTTGTGCGGCTCCCCGTCGGCCTCGGGGCCGCTGACCAGCGACAGCTGGCTGGTCGGGGTGGGCGCCGCGCTGCTGCTGCCGCTGCGCATCAGGTACTTGTGGTCCTCATGTCCAGTGGTCCTGCTGGTCTGCCGCGGCCGCCAGCTTGTCCGTCTCCTGGGCAGCCTCCACACTCGCCCCAACAGCCGGTAGCTGTACGAGAAGCTTGTCGCCTCCTCCTTCGCTGAACCGGGCTTCACTATCGCTCTGAAAAGGACAGAAAGTGCGCAACAGGCGTGAAATCGCGTTGAATACCCGAGCTTCAACACAACAGAAGCACCGCGAATCTTGTTGGGGAGTGTCCAAACAAACACCTGAGCTGGAAGACATGTCGCACCAGAGAATCTGATGAAATGTGATGCACAAATATTTGATTCCACAAGAAAAGTTTCGGGGTTGGCTGCACATTTTGAGAGTTGATATCTCGTGTCGCACATCCGAAATGTGCAATTTCAGTTCTTCTCCCCTGTGAACTTGGGTTCGTGAAGTTCCAATCTGACAGGCCATATAACATCCAAAATGAATGCCAGGAAATAAACACTTTCAATGAAATACAACATAATGCCAGGTTGGTTCTCACTTGTGCCACAGCCGCGGTTTTCTGTGGCAACGACACATAATTTTGTCAAAGGGCCCCCACAATCAGGGAAATGCTGTTCTCGCTGGGCTGCATCGTGATTTCTTCAAGTGGAATCGCACAGACCATGGTCTGCAGATCTGCAGTTTGTTCAAAGATCCGCAACACAAAGAAATTTTGTGTGCACAGGAGTACAAGGTACCACAGTAATAACAGGCCAATTACAAATGAGAAGTCATTCCACCAAAAGAGCACATGTAAACGTAGATAAGGGCAGCAAAGTTGTCAACACGCATCTACCCAGCCCTGTCCTTCAAAGAAAATCGCACCATCAACAGAACATTTTTGGTAAAATGTGTTGGTGCACCTGTTACGCTATTCGCCCCTTCACCTCCTAAAGAGCTACCAGCATTGGTTACTACATCTGTAGTGCAAGTTTTTGTTCAAGACTACATGGTTCACCACATAAATAACCAGAGACAGACACAGCAGTTAGCCCAAAATGTAGCTTGAAGCAATTTAACACGAGGTAAAAAGTTATTTTACCGCAGTGGACTTCCTACAAGAGAATAAAACACCACAAATAACAGCAGAATACCAGCAGAATTACATTTGTATCGCACTGGGAGAAACACAAACTTCGTTCTCTTCATGACTACTGTTCGGATTGTGAGTGCATGTTCACTGCATGTGAAGTGAAAATATTCACAGACAAAACGGAACAGCCAAGAGCCAGGGTGAGAAGCGACAAACGTTGCATGCGTCGTGCTTCGATATCGAACGATCAGTGGTGAATGCTTGCATGCATGCACGGGGGAGGGGGCTTCTGAATGCATGTTGTGTGCAATTTCCCAGTTTTTCAATGTACACTTTTGGCATCAAAGGTCAATACATCAGATGAAATCTATCAGCGCGCCGCACAATACTCGCTTTCTGCGCATGACAGCATGCGGTGAGAGTGGCCAGCGCTTGCAATAGCTCTGGGCCATACAAAATTACCTATCGTAAAATCTCGGGGTGAATTTGTCCCCTCAATAAAGAAAATGACAAAAGAGGAATTATCAGTTGAAGAACCCCTTCTAAATGAAACGGGTTCACAATAAATATCAAGAAATGGGAAAACGTCTGAGAAGTTTGACGCCAATCAGATGTTCCTTTCATGCGGCTGCCCAGGACAGCGATTGTTAAACGGCAGGTAAATATGCGCGATCACAGCAATTACATACAACTCGGTGGTAACGAGGGGATAAGTGACTCTCACTTGTACTTTCGCTTGACGTAGACGATGAGGAGAACAATGACGACGATGACGAGCAGGAGGCAGACGATCAGCACGACCAGCTGCGCCACCGTCAGGTCCCCCAGCACAGCACCTGCGCGCCAAGTACACAACATTTTACATTTGTGCAGACTGGGAAAAAAAAGATTCGTGATACCTGGTGAAATCACGAGCCCGCAAACATGTAACATTAATTTGATGCCTGGGCACGGAGTAAGGTGACACTTTGATGTACGACATTTTGCACATTGGTAACAAACGACCCAGACACGAATCCAAATGAATCGTACATCTCCACTTGGCCAGAGATCCGCGCAGTGATACAAAGTTGTGCAGCCAAGTTTAGAGAGCCTTCACAAAGCACTGGTTCTGGTCCGAAAACGAATGAAATAAATTTCCCGTGCAGACAAAAGTTGGCATGAAGCTACCCTGGAATGAAAGTTTCAATATGCGGAGAGAAAATGTAATTTCATGCACAACACAGGCAGAATTGCATGCTGGTTACAACACTAAGACCAGTGCACTTCATTCCCTCATACATACATGTCTCCATGGAAACGTTTGAGTATCTTTCTCTGGTTCTGAGTTCATGCACACAACAGGTAACTGATTTGAACTGAAGATACAAAGTTTGGCCACACTGAATTCTTTGCGGTACGGGTTCTTGGTTTGGGGTAAGCTGCATACATGGTCAATTCACCTTCAACCAAAGCAAGTCGGTGAATTGGGGGCAATGAAATTTCTCTGGACGGCAAGACTGCTACGTATCTACACGAAGTTATCGAAGTTGAGGAAGATTCACCCTTTTCCCTGATCGTCCGTCCGTCTCGGGTTTCCCTTTCGCCGTCTAAACGAGTTTGGTCCTGAGAGGTTGTGAGCAGCATCGTATCACTGCCCAAGTCAGCTGCAGTGGTCGCTGGGACTGGGTCTTTTGTGGTCACAAGATGCGCAAACAGGCTGGAGTTGATTGCATATTGCTGGGACACGAAGGCACTGGGAGCCTGAGCTCTTGTTGGAGTCACTGGAGTCGTCTCTGTGATTGCATCGTCGGTCGTCGCCACGTCTTCTTGAGTCACACTCTGAGTCAACTGTGTTGTTGTCCAATCAGATGTTTGGCTGGGCACTTGAGTACTTTGCTCGACATCGCTGTGAGCGAGAGTTGTGGGTTCGGGGGCGGTAGCGGTGGCGGAGGTGGCGCTGTCCGCGCCGGACGTCGCGGGCGCCTCGGACTCGGACGCGCTCTGAGTGGACGGGGGCGACGTGGAAACTGCCTCGCCTGCCGCTGCTGTTGTGTCATCCAGAAAGACTTGGGCTGTGCTCGTAAAGTCTGTACACCAAAGCGGGCGAAAGCAAGAAGGAAAATGTAATGCAATCAGCCGGTTGAAGCACAAATACAGATTTGCATTGGTGGTTAGAGGAACTGTGAAGTTTGATTGTGTGGGAAAAGCGAAAAAAAGATGCTTTGGTCTTTGTTTGTTTTTCACCTGAACACAAAAAAGTGTGGCGGAGATTTGAGCATGCCACAAAGACGAACCAAAACACAAAACAGGAAAAATGGTTTTGTCATTGCCAAGTTGACTGGAGAATAAATACTTCAACTTTGCTCGCACTGTAAACCACTTGTGCAACCCAAAAGAATTATTTGTTTTCTTGCAAAAGCACATGTGTGTTTGTCAAAGAAGTAAGCAGCTTAATAAAATTGAAGGCAAACATACCGTGAAGAGGTGCTGTGCTTCCCCTCGGTTGAGCCGAAGTGCGGAACACTTCATCTGCAAGGAAAAGGGACTTGAGTTTCTCACAAGTGCGTAAATATGGGCTTTTTCGCATGCAATTCCAAGGCTAAAATACTCCATTTCCCCGCAGAACAGTCCTGCAATCACACAACGAGTCGTGAGAGCACTGAAACTCCAAGCCCAACAATCCAAGAAACTTGCACGATTTCCACCAAATTAATGCTTTTTATCCCCGAAGAAAAAACGGGAGAGTGCGCACAAGAGTTGAAATGAAAGGAATTATTGATCAGCAATGTGTTAATCTAACATGAAAAGTTCATTACGTGGATTCAACCAGCTCTTTTCAAGTCAGATGATTTGCAAAGCATTTCTTTGAATCGCATCTTTGAAATATCCGAATGGATAAAAGAGTGCACACGAACAATATCTCTACGTGTTTGTGTGTTGTGTACGCCAGCCAAGAAGGGGGCGTGTTCAAGTTCGACCGAAACAAACCTCACATGGCCAATATTTTCCACTTTGCACGAAGCGCGCAATATGTGAGCCACACGGATTTTTGTTCACCAAACGCTCAAGAAAAGAAATTACTCGAATGAACCTCCTCCAAATATATATCATATCCAGACGACAGAGAACACCAGTCTTCACCTGACCAAATTCGGGACAATAAATCAGGGGAGTAAGAGTGGTTCCTTTCACGGAGAAAGTCCTCACGTCAAATGTGCAATGTGCAGGGCTTCGCTTCCTCAAATCTGAACGATCTACTTGACCGCACACTCGACATGTCCCAGGCTTTTTTTCTACGCCACTCAGATTTCTGTTTTTGTGTGATATTGATGGCAACTATATATAAGATGTATGTGCCAAGAAGCCGTGCAGATGCACAAGAAGTGAGGCCCATTTATTTCCAAAGAAATGACTCTTTTATTGTATTACTTGAACCGAAATTGAAAGAACTTTTGAGGGAGCAACTCATCAAATTATTGGGGCGACAAGGCATGATCACGGAGTTAAATGCAACGGAATCAGCGAACGGGGTAATTACTTATTGATCAGAAATCCCAAATTTCATATCCTCCTTGAGACGGCCCCATCTCTCCGCACACTCATCCGCCTCGATGTTTCTGGGCTTTTACGCCAAAAGCTGCAATATTTGAAACCGTCGGGTCCCGGGGGCTCAAACCACCGTTAATGGCCTCTTACACATTTCCTGCTTCACTTTTATTGTGATATGAACAAACATAATGTCCTTGTGTAAACACACCAAAGAACATTGGGGTCGTCGTGTAAAATATCCCGAGGTTACCGCTGTCTGCGATGCTTGGGGGAGAAGGAAAGCTGAGTTTGGCACTGCCAGGCTTGCACACAAATGATGTCAATTGATAAGGCACTCTGCCCATGTTTTCCCAGTTTCTTCTACAAAAGGAACCTCATCTAATAAAACTTGTGATGAGGCCTGCATCACTGAGATCAAAGTCTGAAGCTGTGGAGATGTTCTGTCCTTGTGACTTCACAATGGAAATCAGGTGGAGATGTCGACTCCCAGCTGCAATGATTTCTCTTCAGCCGCGAATCAAGTCAGAGCAACTCATCGAGTTTCTGTCCAGCAACAACAGAGACTGCGTGATCGCACCATCATATTTCATGCCCAACTTACCTTTTGACTTGCAATCCACGGACTGTTTGTATTTCAACCAAGGCGGTTTGGGAGGAGGTCCCAGCGCCCAAATGTCCGGCGGTCCGCTGCAGCAGTTGTAGGTCTTCATACTGAGAGTTGGCTGAATACTGTACATCAGCAGTATGGGAATAGGTAGCACCATCTGAAAAAGAGAGAGAATGGGTACTTCTCATTAGCTCGATACATTGTACATTCTCTGGCACAGGAGTTGGAACACAAACTCTCACGCTCAATTTACAAATGGTTCCACTTGGTTTGGCTCAGCCTGCACAAGAGGAATGTTCGTGAAAGGGACAAAGATTAAATCCATCAATGGAATTATTGACAAGTGACAAAACATGAACCTACGATCTCGCCAGGTGTGTTAAAAAATTCAGCTCGAGGCAACATTGCATATTTATGCCTTTTTGGTGCCAGGTTGTTGCTTTTCAAATGATCAAAGTGAGTAGAGCATTAAATTTGTATTGTTGTCAACGTAATATCGGTTTTCACTGCATTCTGCTTGATTTCTCGTGATGCAACACTTTCCCACACACTCAGGAATCTCCGCTGAGCTCATGCCTCAGGTGTGCCATCGCGGAAAAAGGCAACGGCGTATGAGTACAAGCCTCAAACGCAAAAACGTCAACCTTCTACGCGAGCGCATTTCTTTGTTGTCTCTCACACCCTGCAAACCAGGCTGTCATCTCAAGCCTCGTGCTGCAGGCGCAAAACGATTTGACAAGAAAGTGTACATCATGGAGAATCTGTACCTGTGTCTTGCCGTGACCATCTCCGCCTTTTGCCTGTCGATTTTTACAACAATGAATAGAGAGCCTCGCTTGTCACATCGAACAGTGGAACATCTGTGTTCAGCCAGCACGCTGAACAAACCTCACAGTTCATACAACAGAACAGCACAAGATCATCGATAGATCTCCTCCGCCAACAAACCTACCAGATCAATGGACAATATAGATGTGAATGGACATGCAGAATATCGTTGTGTTGCAAAGTACGTACCTGCTGAAACGCCAATTTCCACTCAAATCAAAAGTCTGCGAGTATGGTCCCAACTTACGTGGTAATTTTCAGAACATTCGTGAAGCAGTGGCGATACTGCCTTGTGGCAGGACAAATTGAACTTTTCTCCTACCCGTTCTGTATTCAGGTTACATTCGCCAGAGCCAAATGTTGATCTGTGGATCTTCCAGATCAAACCCTTTCTAGTCAGAGCCTGAAGCTGCGTGCACAAGGTAGAACATTTTCCATCTGAACAGAAACCGTGTGTACGTTTCCTGGTCGCAGCGTTTTCGAACGCAAACTTCTTAGCACAACACATGTGCCGTGGTCCTCAATATTTACCTGTCGGTCCTCAAGGTGTACACTCCGTCTTTCATCCGAAATATTACACAACATCAACAAAATCAATCATGCACCAAATCTGGCGCGACATCTGAGCCATCCATGCACGGAGCAAGTTCACGCACGCATTTCAGTGCATTTTACAAACTTTTTCTCGGTGCACACAACCAACTTGCGCGCACGTTCACCTCTTTCTATCTGACCATGCATTGCGACACTGCACTGGTTGGACGCCAGGACCACGGTGGTCAACAGCAACGAACAGCACAAACCATGCGCAGGACCCTGAAATTGGTTTTTGCAACACGCACGACAACGCCTGCATGTGAGTCAACAGGCAATTTTTTGAAACTTTTTGCTGTTTGCGCGACTACAAATCGATTGGATCCATCACGAGCTTGCTTCCTGAGAAGTCCCCCAGGATTGCGTGTGAAATGTGTCACAGATGTTCAAAGCACATGTCAAGGTCGCCTGAACATTCGAACGTGGAAGCACGGAACACCATCTTGGCGCGGATCCGGGTCAACGCTCGAACGCCATGGTCCCATTTGGTTCTGGTGAAACGTAATTCGCTTCAAGGAATTCTTTTCTTGACAGCCATGGACCCAACACAACTCGTGCAGGAAGTTGCAGCGATGCCGCCTCTCAATCTTCAGTGAAATGCCCGCTTAGAACTGTGAAAGACTTTGCCAAGTTTTGACCAACACGAACACCTCACGTTGTCCTTGGACAACTTTTTGGAAACGCCCCACTGGATGTGGCCTTCTGCGGAACCTGCAGGGTCGCACTTTTGTCGTTTGCAGAAAGCGGATCTCGTGAACACATACGCCCAAACGTGAGACACGCCCTGACAAGCAACACTGCGGTGCTTCGCAGTTCAAAAGACGCCAAATGCTTCACATTAGCGGCAGCACCTCGTATTTAATGACAAGATTCCCATGTGCAGATCCGACCTCAAGCAGCCTGTCCTTAACAGCTGATTAAAGGCCTGTTTTTACCTGATCGATAAAATTATCAGCCTGAGATCCACTTAAGGTCTGCGGTGCCTTGAGGCCACAGGATTATTGAAAATTGCCTTTTGCAATTATGCGACGGGAAAACGAGTCGTGTATGACCAACGCCCCGCACGATCAACCTGGCGGCCTTGGCTTTCAGCACCTCAGGGACGAGTTCGGTTCGTGTCCGTGTGCGCACACTTCACAAGAAGTTGCGCGTTTTCTGCAGGAATCGATCGGAGTCGGTGGCGCGCGGTATCGTCTCACCGCAGGCTACAGGCAGGTGTGCACCGAATCCATCGGGATTGAAACGTCACCAGCAGCTGACATTCGTGGATGATCGAACTGTTTCCTCAACCCCGAGAGTCCAAGATGGACTTTTTGTCCTTGGTGCAGACGGGAAAGCACGCTCTGTCGTCCTTGCTTCACCTCATGACTTCCTTTGTCATTCCATACGGACATGCAAACATCAAGCCAGTCTCAATGTCAGTTGTTTCAAGCAAGTCACACATCTTCAAAACTGAATGCGAAAGACGGTAAATGAAAGTAAACGCAGAGTGTTTAACGTTATTTGAACAAACTGGTGATATTACAACAATCGTGGACCCTTTTCAAAGCTTTACCGCTGCCTATCAAATTCCACGCTACGAGTCACACCGTAGAGGCGCTGGTATTCCTGCTTTGTGGAAAGGCTTGGCCTTATTTATACACAAATTTTCTTGCATCAATGGAGATACAGAAATCATTTTGCTCTTGTGCTTCCACTTGACATTTTATATTCATACTTTTTGCGTTGTGGAGGGGAGCACTGTGCTGAAAACGTCACCTTTCATCAGTTCTGAGTGCAGTGATGGTCACGGAACGCGACAAACGCAGTCAGCCTGGTGCAGCCGCAACGATTCACTCTCCGACCCCGAACAAAAGCGGGACCAAAGCAATGAAATCACACTCCGGTCACACAACAAACTGCTTCCATATTTGGGGCTGAAAGAACAATTAGCGGATGCCGTGGGTCTATTATCAACAGATGTTCGCAGACAAATGAGACTGAGCGATTGGTCCGTGGAGCTCTCTCGTGCAGTCCCCCAGCGTCGATCGTTCACCTCAGTTTGTATCCCAGGAAGAATTTGCAATGCACCACTCGTTCCTTGTGGGAGAAGTAACCTGAGAATGATAGCGACTGGGGAATAATGTTGCTGCATGTAAAGGCCCCCGAGAATAATTTAACAGTTTGTTTCATCCAACATTTTTGCCTTGATGATTCTTGACGCGTCACTAGAAACATGAGAAGGGACACCAGGTCTGCAGGCTACGGTGGCTCTTTGAAAAATATCTGCAAATTTACCCACAAAACACAGAAATTTGTGACTGTGGCTCTCTCGTTCGTTGCGGGAAAACGCAAACTGTACACTGCACAGCTGAAAGGCACAATACCCCATTTTCTGTAAGCCTAATCTGAATCCCAAAGTGGTCACCGAAAGCCGTGACTCGTGAATTATTGAAAGGATTGTCCCAGGCAAAGGCGCACAAGTGTCCTCAGCTTTCCAAAGATCCCTACGATCCCATTTGACAACTTCTGACCATAAAAACCATCGCGGGGTGAAAACGGACCATTGAAGTATCACTTGAAACTGAGGTATAGATTTAACAAATTGAATTCCCGTATTGAGTGCTTTGAAATTTAATGACACTCTGGGTCCGATTGTGCGCTGAATAGGGGTTTGCATGTCGAGGGTGCTGAGGGCCCGTCCCTTCTTTTCACAAACTCCCCGTTTGAAAAGGCAATAATTCATCTGTTACATTCTCCGGTTTCCCTCCTGTGTAAATATACACACAGTCCCACTGTCGAAACCTTGCAAAAAATGTTTTCTCTATAATTTATGGCTTCCTTTCGTGCCTGAACTACCTACAACTCCTGTGGTCAAAGCTGAGGCTCGTTTTCACACTGCAAACCACAACAAACTGCCCTCCAAGTTCTCATTCATGATTTATGTCGTTCTTCCCACAATCAATGAAATTCACATCGTCTATGAAAATTTCAGCGAACAAAGTGTCTGTGTGGCGGTAAGTAGCGGCATCGACTTGGCCGGGTCTGGTTGCTAATGATCGGGAGACTCACGGATGACTCAATCAATTGCTACATGCCGCATTCTGGAATTTTTACGACACGCCTTTTGTTTCATCCGCTTTTATGACCAATGGAAGCCAATAAAATATACAACAAAGCTGAGAGTCTGATTGCGTGCGAAACATACAAGCAGCACGATTTTGCGGATGAAGGCACAAAAGGTCGTGTATTCTTCACTGTGCTGCAGCGCTGTCCGTTTTCATCAGTGCTGCTTTGCCCATGGAAACCGCCGTAAACTCGCCCAAGTGAAGGTGTATTCCAAACAAAAATTTCTTGTGTAAATTGGGCTGTCTTCACGAACAATACTTCAAAGGTAGGCAACAAAATGTTCTGTGCGAGTGCCAGAAGGAAGTCATCTCACGGGGTCAATCCTGTCCCACAGTGACAGGAAAAGTTAGATAAAAACTGCGCTTACCTTTCAATGTTGAAGTATACTCCAAATATCCTTTAGCGGCATCAAATCCTTTCCTCAAGTTGTCTGGCTGCCCATTGTACTTCTGCATGGCAGGTGGCCGTGAGATCTTGTCAGCCGTAAATTCCCACTTAAATCCATTACATGTGGGGAGCGTTGTCACCTCTTCTCGTCAGGCTGAGAGTCGGCCAGGTCTCGGCGGGTCACCGTCTTAAAAGCGAGATGCCAAATGCAGGCAAAACGGCGCGGCAGGCTCCGGCGTCGAGCAGCCGTCGCGAGCAGTCACCTGCTTCCTTCCGAGTGCCTCGACTCGGCAGCCACGACGCGCCGCGCGACACCAACTGCGGAGGCGACGTGTATCAGCGCGAACTCACTCGATACACAGCGCTGTGTTGGCGCGCAGACAGCCGGAACTCAACTGGAGTGATGAGCACTCGGTGCATCTGACGTCTCCCGTCGCTCGCTGCAGATCGAAGTGCGCGGCGGCACTTCTCAACAAATTCCTGCTCCAGCTCCGGGATACTTCGCCACCGAGGTGGGAGGGACAGAGTTTAATCGATACGTTATAAACAATACTCTTCGGCCGGTGCAGGCCACTTATTGATGAGCTAATCGGTGAAGCAGAACTGCTGCAGGGCCCGGTTCACGTGCGGCGCGTCGTAGCGGATCCCGATAATCCCGACCACCGCTCCATGCATCATTATTGCGCATAAAACTGTGACTTGTAAATCAATCCACCGAGGCTGAAAGTTCACGCAGACTTCATCAATTCTTATTCCCGCGTCCGCAGATTGAAGTTTTTGATCAGCAAACAATCATTCCGAAATGACGGAGTTTTGCGCCGTGATTGCGGCGGTGTTCGAGAGCGAGGCGCCTGTGTGCGCGCACCGTGCGAGCTCCTCTCTCCGTGTGACAGCGACTTTGTCCTTCCCCTCAATGACACTCTTGCTGAGGCAGAGAGCTCACCTGGGCATGAAGAGAGGAGAATTGAAATTGTACCTCGACAGTTTATGCGTAACTTCAATTGAAGCAGCTGTAAATCTCTTCGCTCGCAAACGTTTCATTTCCCGATCATTTTGCCAGAGGGCCAGTCTGAGCTGAATGCACAGTGGGAATCAAGTGTAGAATTTTAATGTCCTCAAAAGGAGGGGAGTGATGAAGTTTCCCGTCACACTGAACTAGGTGTTAAAATATGTGAGCTTCTGTGGTCTAATTGCCAAGGATTTCTGAGCATGAAGGCCAAATCCTTCCTGATGATAGCCCAGCCACGAATGCTTTCAGAGTCAAATTACAATGTGTTGATGCCACGTGACCTCGATATTTTATAAATATGAAATTAAGCCAAAATGTAAATGCCAGAGCAAACACTGGACTGAAACTGCAAACAATGACACTGAGAACACAGACCTTGTCTGTCAAGGGCGCCAAAATTTGTGTGCAGAAATATGATCGTTCGCACCAAATTTGACTGCTCATCCTGTCGGGTTCACCTTGGCATCCTCACGCTCAATTGAGCGGGTCTTGTTGAGGTGAATGCATCACTGAAGCCTTGAATATGAAAGACTGGCGCAGACAGACTTCAGGTCAGAAACCAAATCAAGTTGCGGGAGCTGCGGGTTTCCTCGTGAGGTGCAGCAATCATTGTTCCCAACTGCACGAAATTGCACTGAAGACTTGTGCACCACCATGCACGACGACGTTTTCCACCTGCATCTTTGCACAGACCTGTGCTGAAAACGTACTGACAACAACATCGTATTGCAAACAGGGAAGGAAATGGTCCCCTCAGCCAAGTTGGACAAACATAGACAGATTCAGAAGAGAGGTTTCCCTTTCGAGGACGATAACATCGCGTTTTCAAATTGAAACTTACACCATCCACAACTCTGGAGCAGAGCTTGACTCCATTTCCCAACAGACTGCATGGGTCTTTTCTCCATATGAAGCCTCTTCGGTCTCGCTTAACCTCAAAAGTTTCATCTGCCACAAATTAGGCAAAAGTCCAACAACTAGGCACAAAGCAGGCAGGTGACAGGCAAACAGCGAGTTGAATTCTCAGAGCCAGACGAGTACATTTCAATGCCAAATCCAGCGTAAATATCTGCACATCGAGTACATCTAACCACACAACAAAAAGCACCGAAAGCCCCAGACTTCAAACCGCACGAATGTTGGTCAGCATTGATTTTCCCGCGCCTGCTCTGTCACACGCAGATGACGGAGCACAATGGCGATGAGCGATGCTCTCAAGTCCTTCAGGTCACGACCAAATAAAGGAAAAATTATCCCTCAGTCATAATATTTTGACAGAAAAGACGATAACGTCAATTTCATTCCCCACACATGAACCAGGGACGGCAGTATCAAGAGCGTGCTGGGAGCCCCTTCCTTCCACTTTGAAATGGAAATGAGTCAGTGCTTTCCACCGATAAACAATATCACTTCGTCTTTCATTTCACTTTCTTTCGCCTTTGTCTGCGAGGTTCAGGACGGAACAAAACCGCGTCATCCACTTGGACTGATGAATCCATTTGACTGGTTTTCTGTTTCCTCTTCTTTCGACGAAAAGGAAATACATGCTGGAAAGAAAACTACCGAACCCTAAAAGCCCGACAGCAGAATGGCAGTCTGACCTTTGAAGAGGTTTTCTTCAAAGGTATCTGCGATCATACAGCAAACAACATGTCCAAATTACTGCAATTACCTCGGTGAAGATGTCATAATTATCAATTCTGCCTTTGGCAATGTGTACATAGGCAAACGTAGGAACAACCAGATGTTGGGCACCAAATCAATCACAGCCAAGAATGCGCAAAGAAAGTTTCCGAAATGATTGGTGCAATTGTCAAGGCTTTGCAACGGCACATTTTGTCAGAAACTCTTCAAGTCATGCATGGTTTGTGGTTCTGCATGTTTTGTTTTTTTTTCAAATTCGCAGCAGTCACGACAGCATTGGGCGGAGCTTGTCCGCAGCCACAGTCTTTCCACTGTGGACGTGTCCCGCCAAATCTGACAACACACAAACACATTGGACTGTCCCACCATAAAGCTACAACAGTATCTCGAGATCAGAGAACATCTCTCTCATGTTGCAAGCTGAGCATTAGTTCCTGCAGAAAGGTGGCTTTTACAACAACGGGCAGATGGTCCTGGGACTCTTTACTGCGGCGCACTAAGTCGTTTTGGCATCTTCGGCCCAGGATTGGCACGTCCCTCGAGTTCACTTGGAAGTCCCATGCATATTTCATGCAGCCGGACCGGCTTCCTTCCCTTCTTCTCCAGGGACAAGAATCCTGGAGACTTACGCTGTGTACATTGTGAATCTTGCCATCTGTCAACTCGACTTAGTGGTGTTTTCCGCAGGCTCTTCAACGACTAAGAATGTTGCGCACGCAGGTTACTGCAGGGCTCTTACACAATGCAAACAGGCATTACCTGATTCTCATAAGAATAACACACACAAAGATGATGAATAACCCGCGAGATACATCTTTATCAAATGTTCTGCACAAATAAGCTTTCAACGCACCGGGAGCTGAAATCGCCTTCAGTTATTTTTATGGCAAGCACAACTTAATAACCACCGCGTTGAAGCTGCCAAACACAGGGTCCTAAAAGCTTTGCAGTGCGCCCAGTGCTATTTACTCGTGAAGCCCTCTGAGTCTGAAGCAAGTCTTTTCATTATGAACACAACAGCCTGAAGCTGGCTATCTCTTGATAATTGGCACAAGAAACTGGATTCCATCCAGATAACACAATTCTGTTTGTCTTTATCTCCGTAATTTTGTCGCGCAAATTGACACCCCAGCGATGAACAATGGTGGCGGCAAGAAACACTGGAGCAGAGGTTTCTACTTCAGAGACCTGGCTTTCTTTAGGCATCAACGCTTTCCAAATTTTCTTCCTGCGCAAGAAGAGGCCACCGCTCGTGCACTCACACCCAATCCGAATACGCCACAATCAGACTACCTGGTATGGGAGCTCTGTTTGTTGGAACTTGCCACTACCCAAAACGCTCAGCAAAACGTGTAACCTGAATTGAATGTGTTCAAACAGTAATCAAGAAGAACAGGGTCCCGATTCGGAAACTGAGCTGTACGAGCTGTATGGCTGACACAGGCCTTTCAAAATGTTTTGAAACTTCGAAGACAAATCCCAACAAATCCATCAAAAGCCAACACCCCATTTTCGCTCGATAAGCCAACAGCACGAAGCCAACGCAGACAGGGCACCAGGGAACGTCTGAGCCTGCAATTCCGCCTGTCCCACATCAAAGCGAGGTGTTCTTCAGCACGCTGACTCGAGATCTGCAGTGGCCCCACGGTTGTGAATATTCCCGACATCTTTCACACGGGTATGCAGAGGCTTCAAGCGAGGAAGGATCACGCGCGCACAATGACGAGTGTTGTTGAAGCAATTTCTGGTTCGACGCAGGAGACACCAGCGCAATTACGGCGTTCGATTACGCCTCGCGTCACAACGCGCTGATCCCTGCAGGCCCACGTGAGCCGGGAGCCCCCACAGCGCAGCACCGACCGAGGCGCCGCAACGACTGAAGGCGCCCGCACACAGGCTCCGTCCCCAAATTTGTGCGGCATCAAACTAGAACTAGAAACGGTTGAAATTCAAATCCACGCTTGCGTCCCACACAAATCAAATGGATGTTTCCCTCCGCCGAGACTCACCGACAAGTTCAGACTCGTCCAGTCCGGCTTTACGCGATGAATTTCTTGTTTCGCTCCTGCGAGTCCATCGAGTCCACTTGGATTTTGCGATTCAGCGCAGCACAGGTGAACACTTGAGCAGCTCAAGCACACTGCGCTCGTTACATTCGACTCCTGGGTGTCTAATGCTTCATCGCCGCTCCGATTTGTATGCATAATCCCGCAGATTATGCAGGCCCTTCGTGCTGGGAGCAGTTTGGCGAGCTGGACCACTGCTCACGAATTCCCGTCGCATTGCTCCAGGGACGTCCAGAACACGAGTCATCAAACGCTCTGTCCGCAACCAATCAACGGCGGCTTTCGTCCACAATAGATCTCTTCATCGCCACCTCGTGCGAGAGAACAGTTCACAGAAAACTCCGAAACACCAGCCTGCTAAGAATGAAAGATCTCCTGACAGACCCGCTGAGAATCTGGAGCTATTTCTCTTCGAGATGGCCCCTGCGAGGTCAATGCATCAACTTCCAGCGGGTTCCATCGTCTTGTCGGAGACAAATGGTCACGACAAAACAACACACGTGGGTTTCTTGACTTTGTGTCCCTGTTCGAAATGTGAAAGGACAACGGGTTCGTTTCCCAGGAAAACAATTAAACCACAAAATCTTCGCCGTTAGAAGTTCTTGTACCTCTGTCTGGCTTCACACAACGGGACATCCCTTCCCTTCCGAATCGGGGCCGAGGCATCCGGAGCTGACAGAGGATCGTTTGGGTCAGAACCTGAACAAAATCTCAAGGAATCTTCGGCATCATGAAGCGTGTGAAGCGGAACCCAGCGGAACTCAAAATTCATGAAATGATCGAGCTGGTGACCGGCCACAGGGGTCGAGGATCAGCCTTGCGTGACATCAGAATTGTGCAAAAAAAAAGTCACAAGGAGCGAATGGTTGCAGCCACAAATTTTAATTCATCACAAACTATTTCGTGCCTGATTGGCAACTTCGAAGACAAAAAAAGAAGGCTATCGCCTAAACAGCGCGCGGTCATATGACGCCAGTTCAGAAAAAAAGAAAAAAAAAGTTCACCCGAAAGATTTTTTGGCCATTTCAGAAAATTTTGAAAATGTCCATGTTAAGTAAGCCAGCCAGCCTATGTCAAGTTACCAGGGGGGGGGGGGGGTAACAAAACTTGCCCAAAAAATGAAAAATGCTTGAAATGGCCTAAAAATAATCTTAGTTAAATTTTACCATATTGAGTTATCCCCCCACCTGGAAACTTGATATGGGCTGGCCAAACTCAACATGGGCAAAAAAATCAAAAATGCTTAAAATGGCCTGAAAATGATCCTGGCTGAATTTTTACCATGTTAAGTTACCCAGTAACTTGACATGTCTGCATAAACACAGACAGGTGTCATTACAATAAGCGCGCGTCCTATCGGCAGAACCCGACCGCGCGCTTAAAAATAACGACAGGTAGGTCTGACAATGCCGCGCACGTGAATTGAAAGTCATTCCGCAAAAATGCATTTCACTGAAAAGCGAATTTCAAATTGTTCATGTCTATTCGCCATAAAAAGGGAGAAAGAATTTCGTAAGTTTGTGAGTGAGGCCATTGAAATCACGATTATTCAGAGGAAGCGCTTTTAATTAAATTTTGCGTCATGAAAACGAAGCTGTTGCTCAATGTTAATCAAGCTTCGCAATTATTTGACGCCACGTTCCTGCTGAAACGCGATCGTTTCCCCACCAGTATTTTTCTTTCATTTGAAACAGCCAATGCAAACTCGGAGATTCCCCCGTGGGTGAATTTTTCATTTGGAAATTTTCACCGACAGCGATAATGCCCCGATGATTCAGTGTTTTCGGATCAAATATCCAACACGGCGCAGGCACGGAACTTCCCACGCCGCGGGAACTGCAGCGAGATTCAACAACCCCAAACTGTCTCTGAACCAAAGAGTTACGGTACTTTTTCACTGTCTCAAAATAGACACTGCAACGGAGCCCTTGGCTGATTGATGCTGCAACGGAGACCTGAACTGATAGCGCTCACTATGAAGGGGGGGGGAGGGACACAAGTGCATGTGTGCCAAAGAAGCAAGTTGCAGTTGGAAACTTTCGCCCACGGCACTTTACAATGACAGCTTCAACCGCACACAAAGTAGAGCTCATCGTATCAGCAACTCAGACTTCAACGAGAACAGACGAGCACAAAATATCAGTCATGAATGCCGGTGCCAGAAATCGTCCCGCATGTCTTCGTCCTTCAACCAACCCCACTCAAAGCAACCACTTGAGCAAATCAAAATCTGCACAACCACATTCTGTTGGAGTGTTCTCTGGAGCAAAAGAACAAACTTTGATCCACTTGCTCCAGTTTGTCTCCGTTTCCACAAAAAGCACAAAAAGAGGACCGCACCTCTGGCTTTGCAACAAACTCGATGCGTGCGAACCTGATTTATTGAGAGTTCGAAATGAACAAGGTCTTCTTCGACAACAAACTCAGCACCTCACGAAAATTGCCTCTCACATCGTTTCGGACGCACTTGTAGTTTCCGAGCTCTGGAAACCTTGGAGTTCAGCGAAAACCATCAAAATCCCGTTCCTTTACCCATCAGCTGTAACTGGCCAAAACATTGAAGAAATGGTAAACTTCATCCTTGTCAAAAACTCCCACTTCAGTGTTGCACTGGGTGCACCTCACAGGGTGATATACTTCCTTCGCAGCACTTGATGTTTGTCCCTGACTCGCTGAAGCTCCTTCCCACGGCTCGCCACCATCAGACTGCTCAGAAGTGTTACCTTTGCGTCTTTTGTTCTTCCTTCCTTGTTTTCCTCCGGCCGGAAAGTTCAATGTTTCTTCGAGCACTGTTCTGCAGTTCGTGACGAACATGGCCCGATACTGACTTTTGTAGATGTCGTGTCTGAAAACAAGAAAGCCGAGCTGTGAACCGAGGCGCATCTCGAGCGCAGTCTGACACTTCTTGGTCATGTAGCCGTGGGGGTGATTTTTTTCTGCCACAAATTTTTGGTGGCAGTTACCCCCTTGTCACCAGTGGGTAACTAGGCTTTCAAGTAAAACATCAGCCGCACGCCTCTTGACACCACACCACTTGCTGTCTTTCTTGAAACTAACTGAAATTTGTAACCAGAAACCAGTAAACAGCAAAATGCAGGAGGGGGGGGGGTAAACCAGGAAACAGTAACCAGTAGAATCCAACCAAAAAAATGAAACCAGTAAATGCATGGGCAGGGGGGTAAACCAGTAAACAGTAAATGCACATAAGATTATACTGTTTACTGGTTTACTGCCCTCCCCCCCCCCCCATTTACTGGTTTCAAACCAGTAAGGATACAAACATCTTGACAAACCACACATTCCCACCAGAAACACTGTCAGGGTAATGGCCACCACCAATTGAATCCAGGTGGAATAACAAGAGAAGCAGTGCTTGAGGCAACTGCAGGTGCAACATCCCCATTCATTTTGTTTTGGTTGTCAATCAATGAAGCAATTGGCACTCAAAATCCTATTTTGACCTGAATAACATGCTTAAACAGCAATTTCTTGATTTTTTGACCTTTTTGTACTTGTGGTTGCCAGGGAAAGGTTACCATAGCAACCAAATTATAAAATCCAAAAAGTGCTTTCAAAGACCTTCCACATGAACCAAACATCAATGCTATATCTTGAATGGAAACTGAGATACAGTAATTTTCATCTGGTTGCCAAGGTGGAAGGTGGTTGCTATAGAGACCAATCTGGAATTTTGGATAAAAAATTTAGCTTTCAGCACTGCTTCAATTCAGTGTTGTGTTCAAATTCTGAAAATCTCATTTTGACTTGAACAACAGGTGCAAAATAGCAATTTCTTGATTTTTTGACCTTTTTACACTTGTGGTTGCCAAGGAAAGGTTAGTAACCAAATTATAAAATCCTGAAAGTGCATTCAAAGACCTTTCATATGAACCAAACATCAATGCTCCATCTTGTTTAGAAGCTGAGATATGACCATTTCAGTCCTACACAGGGGTGGACAGGACAGGACAGGATGAGACAAGATGTCTTGCCTGAGATACCATATATATTGCATTGCCCACAGCAAATTGCATTGGAGACACTGTCTTCAGCCCTATATGCAGGGTTTTAGCCTAAATGTCCATTTAGTCCTGTCCACAGGGGTGGGGACAGGATGAGACAGGAAAAGATGTCTTGCCTGAGATGCCATATATGTGTTGGATTGCCATAGGAAATTGCATCAGAAACACTATATTTAGCCCCATATGCAGGATTTCAGCCTAAATGTCCATTCAGTCCTATCCATTGGGGGGGGGGACAAAGGATGGGACAGGACCAGATGTCTTCGCTGAGGTGGCATATATACCGGAATTTTTTTCCATGAGCTACCAAGTGCTCTTCCCTGAAGGGACATCGCACAATGACCAGTGGTGAAAAATGTCAAACATTTCAGCTGTGATCACCCTCCTAGCTGACCGGCGGTTCTCACCCAGGTTTCAAAGACCTTGTCAGTGGTATCAACCTCTCCCACTGGTCATCGGGGCGACTGTTACTGCCTTGACCTCTTGACAGAACACTACATGGGCTCATGAGGTGCTGTCGCCGAAGGACGCAGGTCGTCCATTGCAGTGTCACAATCAGTCTGTGACCACGCGTGCTTAGGAAGAAAATCGGTTGTCAATGATACACACCTCTGACAGTCCCGAGTGAGGGTCACCATGCACGCGGGGCAGTTGAGAACAGCGTCGCTGGAAGGAACCTTCCCCGGCGTCTGGCTCGGGCGCTTCGACGTTCCAGAAGCTTTCCTCCTCTGGTCGTCCACCCACTTCTGGTCTTCGTTGTCCATGTCAGGATCGTACAGCAGATCGTCGTTCGATATCACTGATCGCTTCATTGACTTCTTCTCTGTGAACGAACAATCACATTGTCAACTCATTGAATTTGTTTCCCCAGGACCTGGTTTCTCAAACTAAAGCTCAATTTGCACGTATGAATTCAGTTTTACCAAACAGTGTGTCCTGACCTTCTGCTGTGCCCTCCTCATCACTGTCCGAATCGAAGTATGCGTTGTCATAATACTCGGGCAATTTGTGCTTTGGTGCAGTGCTCTCGGATCTGGACGAACCTAAACAACAAAACGCTGGCTGTGGCAACATTCAAATTCAATTGTGCAGTGATGGGCCACAACTCCGAGAAATAAAACGTGCACACAGGGCCTTCCGCAGCCATTCTTACCCCCTTTCTTGGCGGAGTCTGTTCTGCCCGGTGCGTCTCGAGCCGCTTCCATCTGATGCACAGCATTCTTCAGTTCACTGTTCATCTGCTTCTCAAACTCGTCTTCACTCGACGAAGTTTTTCTTTCTCTCGTTGATCTCGTCTGCAGAAGCTGGCGTTTCTGCTTGGGCGTTCCGTGGAGCAAGATGTCGATTTCATCCTCGGAGCTGAAGGAAACAGTCCAACGAGTTGAAGGTTCGCGAAAATCATCAAGCAGCATTCAAGACATCGGCAAACGTTTGCATGTCCTGCTGAAAACATTTTTTGTATTCCACTGACAGGGTTCCCACTGCGGCTGACCAACAAAATTCCATGATTTTTCCATGATTTTTCCAGGTTTTCAAAGTTTTTTCCAGGTATATTTTGTCTTTTTTGTCAGCTTTGTATATACCCTTTTTCCAAAATAAATAAAGTAAAATAAAAACAACTTTTGGCAAAAATTTTAAAAATTTCAAAAGAATCAACAAATTGATATTTTTTACTGAAAAAGCATAAAATTTGAAAAGAAA
>JAAUXT010137608.1_pt1 | contig 57373 bp, 51 predicted proteins | sample 7278171 | NCBI WGS metagenome assembly JAAUXT01 (sample SAMN14350112, study PRJNA611818) | marine sediment metagenome | isolation source: surface marine sediment (1.8m) | place: French Polynesia: Moorea | collected 2018-08
AAATGATGTCAAAAAAACCGTACTACTTGCACCGGAACCAGAAATAGTACGGTTTAAAATAAAACCATGGCTCATGACAGAGACAAATGACAGAGGTTATGGATACACATGTGTTTGCACAGCAAATGTTCATCACGTTTCAGATGTGAGTTACGATATAAAAGCCCATGATCTGTGAGTTGCGTGCGTGTGATCTGCTGGGAGATTTCCTACAACTGTCCTGTCAAATGAAATCATTTGTCACATTCCGTGAAACGTCTCGGCTGCTTTTGTGGAACCCTCTGAAAAACGTGGATCCGCTCACGACTGCTGCGTTACCGAGGGACCCACCTTGGGAGGAAGTTTGTTCACGCTTGAAAGGAAAAAGGTCCAGTTTTCATGTTGGTTTGCAAATAGTTTGAACGCGTGTCCGTGACTTCCTGCTGTAGGAACCTCACACTCGTGAAAGCCAACCAGGACGTACCAGCATGAAAAATCTGAACACCTTGGAAAAGAGAAAAGATTTTCTTGTGCTCTGTGTTGATCGTTCTGTCGCCCTTGGTTCACATCAGAACGTGACGTCTTGCCTGGTGTACCTGTGGCTGCTTCCCTGGGGTTGACACGAACATGCATGTGCACGGACAGACACTGACTCGCCATGGTTCAGGAGCGCGGCGTGCGTTCACAGTGCGGGTGATGGAAGATCTCCACGCCGGGGAGGGAGGGACCTGTCAAGGTATCAAAACAGCACGAATAAAAATCGGCCCTCCGAGAAACGAGACGCAAATCTTCCATTAATCTTTCGGAGGATTCTTAAGTTGTTCAGTCATTTATCAGAGACAAAATGGATGAAAGTCAGACAGCAAATCCAGAAACTGCTTCGGAAGCGATGCATCCTTGTGTCCTGTTGCAGCAGAATGCTTCCATGGAGCCAGTTTTGTGTTCTCTGCGCAACACTCATCTTGTTCCACAACATTTGGCGTGGTTGAGCAATGAACATTTCCACCCTGAGGTACATGCTCACAATATGCGCAGAATGTCAAACTCAAACATGGAAGTTTTGTCTGGTGCATGTCGCCGGAAACAGGAAAAACTTCACTGCTGCGAAACCTTGCAGTTGACGAGTGCAACTTTTCATATCAAGAGCACTTTCCGCGCACCAGTTTCTGTGAGTGTTAAATTCAAGCACGTCTGCGAGCACCCCACTCTTCCGTAAATTTCATAACAGGTTCTCTGCACAAACTCTCTGTAATCGCGTTATCAGAACAAAAGTTCTTCATCTGCTGAGTTGATGTGAAGAGCTGGAACTGTGAAAAAGGCTCTCTGGAAAATTCTGTGTGACCGGCAGACTCCTGGTGACGACGTCCTCGCCCAGAATGACGGAACTGCATGCCTTGAAAACTGAGAATATTTCTCCAGATGCTTCAAGCAACAACAGCAGTCGATCAAGATCCAAGTAAAGGGCCAATTAAGCATCATTTTGTCTCAAGATGAATGCGCCAGTCTCCGGCTGAGTGCTTGCATGAGTTGCATGAATGGCTTGCAGAAGGAGGAGGAGGAAAACTTGTGTGCTAAATGCATATGGAGCCCTGCAAGCAAAATAGACCATTGGTGAGGTTCAGCTCAATTGTTGTGCCTCAAAATGTTTGGAGATGAGTCTTTACAGATCTTCAAATGACACAAAGACACTGTTCGTCCGAATCGTGTGCACCGATTTCAGTCGGTCCATGCCGACTCTTGTCTTCATTCCAGATGCAGGTCATGCGGGCCGGAGCCAGTGTGGCTGCATCTGGGTCTCTCGGCCTCCATCTTCCCGCCGCAATACACCAGATAACACCAGATGATCACCAGTGTTCGTGATCAGGATAAAGACACGGAAGAGAGAACGTAGCAAAGAACAAATTCCTGACTGGCATCTCTAGCGGATCCAGGCACAAACAACTTAGAAATTGCATCGGGGCCAACCCCACTGAGGGGTGCCACGAACTCACACAACCTCCAAGGACGAAAGTGAAAACTTTGAGCAGCAAGAGGTACTCATAAATATGTCCTGCCCCCGTGCAGTAGATCTAGCATTCAGCAGAAGATAAAAATCTGAGCGAATGCCCTGGAGTCCCCAAGTTGAGGGCGGTGGTTGGTGGGGACACTTTGCTTTTTCCTTGTCAGCGAAGGAGGCGGATCCTGTAGAGATGTTTCCTTGGCAGCCAAGATGTGAGTGGGTGAGATGTTGGGGACTCTTGGCAATGCGTGACAAGTTTTTGTAGACAAGTGCATGTGAGGACGCAAAACGACTCGTTCAGCCTGAGACATTCCGTCGCAGCGTGAAGCGACGTTTCACTCCCCGGAAACCACGAGAACAAGCAACACAGGAAATGCCGGAACGCTCGTTGCGCCATCCTCGCAGCCGAAGGGTAAAGTCCACGTTCCTGCGAGATTCGCTCCTGGTTTCTCAACAACACTGTCAAAGAGAACATCCCAATGGGATGAGTTCCTGAAAAGGGTATCGTTTTCTGCATCGGACGTGTGGTCACATTTGACGAGCTTCTGTGGGGAAATATGAGGAAGACAAGGCACCCAAGAGGGACGCAGCGCGTGACGCACAGGTCTGATGTGAACCCGGTTGCCACCAACCTGAGACCAACACAACAAACACAATGTGCGTCAATTTTCAGTGTGTAACAAGGTTTGGGTGTTCAGATTCATCTGCATATTGCACTGAATTCATTCATTTTGAGAGGAAGTCTCCCTCACCGGCCGTAATTTATCACAGAAATTGCACCACATCAAGCGCAGGTCCAGTGGTAGGGCTGTCATCCACTGCATCTTTCACCAGAACGAACACACAAGTCTTACTTTATCTTGGAGCCAACCTGCAATTGAGAGAAAATGCCTTTTCTGTTCCCAAGACAGCACGAGCAGTATTCTAAGTGGTCAGGCACATGGAGAAAGAGTTTGTTCAGTATCCCGCGCTCTCCATGCACGTGGTGAACGGAAACTAACGTTTCCGAACATTTCACCGCAGCGTGAGCACCCAAGGACCCGGACTGTGGCGATCTGGTCATGACTGAGGTCCAACTTGGGGTCTGATAAAAACACACTGTAACCCCACAATTCCAGGAATAAGTGATTCTAGTCAGAAGTTGGGGTGGAGTCCCTTCCTCTGGATCTGCCAGAGACCTATTCAGAGCTATTCCGGTCAGTCGCGGACAATTTGTCCGAACGCAGCTTCCTTCAGCTGCCGAGACGGAGACATATGGCTCGGCTATGTAAACGCACCTATCAGTCCAAATCCAAGAGCTTACACCCAATGCACGGCACATAGAAAACGCATCTGTTTCTAACTTGGAAAGACCTCGTTTCCTGCGGGCACCAGTCGAGTCCACTCGAGTTCAAAGTTTCAACTGTTGACCTTCAGAAAACTTGTTTGGTCCGTTTTGAAAGAGAAATTCTGCAAGCGGGGCACGATTCCTACACGCACGAACAGGCGTTTGTACGACAACGACGACGACGACGACAACAACAACAACAACAACCCTGATTCAAGGGAGTTTGTTGCAACCTGAACCAGACAACACCTTCGTGTTGTACTTTTGGGTTTCACCCCACACTGCAAGGGATTTGCTTTCAAGTGGAAAGTGAAGTCTGCAACATTTGCCCATGGAGCCTTGTTCCCTTTGTGAGTCTGATGTGTAAGTTTTCTGAGGTGAATCATGCACATGTTCTCCTGTGGGTGAAATTTCTGTCACTGATGCAGGTGAAATTGTCCAGGTTTTGTTCATTATGCGTCTCCGTGGAACAATCAGTTAGCATCCTGCCTCCGGGTCGGTGAGTTTCGCGCCGAGGCAGTGGCGTTCTGAACAGAATGCAGGGTAATCTGCCCCAAGTGACGAGTTTTCGGGGAGATCTGGGCTAAGTTAATCCGAATTGGAAAGGTTGTGAAAAGAGCCGAACGGAGAACATCATCACGCCGCTCTTGGTGCTAAATGCCAAACCGTCTGTTTTGGGCTTCCGCACACTGTTACAACAAGCATTGCTGAGAGAAAAGGCAAACATCTGAAGAACCCACACCAGATCATGTCCACTTGAGCCTCTTCCCTGAGAACATATCAACTACGTGCTTTGAAAATAAACCAAACAGGAACTCTTTTTGGATGCGGTTGGTCCGACTTCAGCTGATCCCAGGTTGCTCGTCTAGGTTGTGCCAAATTATGCGCCGATTCAGCGGACTTGGTGCCAGGAGCTCGAACCAACTGACCTTTCAAAGAAGTATCGCCTTTCAAGTGCACCACTTGGAGCACTGTCTTTGGCTTGACGTGCAGGATCCCTGCAAGAGGAAAACAAAAGAATCTCTGAAGTCATGGAACAATCAAACACACGCAAAAAAAATTTCAATCGTATACGTATACGAACCATTGTTCCAAGCGTCAGACACGTACGAGAACGAGTACGTGTTGATATTCGTCTTCGGAAGAGAAGAAACGCACAATGAAACCTCGGCACGGCGCGGCGAGAATATTTTGTCTCTTCGATTTGTGAAGAAATTGCTACAGCCCGATCTAGTTGGAGGATGTTGCACAAGTTTAGGATTGAACACCAAGAAACATGTACGCGGAAAACACGACACGGTAAAAGTTGCGGTTTCCTTTCAGACCATTGTGAAACTACAATTGAAATAATCGGGGCGATTGAGGGTATTTTCTTTTGGTTGTTCAAACTTGGTCGTTCGTGTGAAGCAGAAAATCAACAACCCTGACAAGAGAATCTCGTTGGACGTTGGCGCTGTGCATGGAGGAAGTCCTGTCCACGAATGCTGGTTCTTTTTGAGAGACAAAACAAACCCCTTCCAATCAGTTTGCTTTGTTCCTGTGCAGAGTTGGCGCAGCTTTTTGGAGAATTAGTTACACACAAGCAGATAAATAAGGACATTGCCTTATTGTGGAATATGCAATCAGCTCGAGGATGGATCAGGATTTGATCCCAAGTGAATCCGTGTGAAAGCAGTTCGCATACAAATGTTCAACTCGACTTCAGGACGACAATTTGTGTGGTCACAAAGAGTGTTTTGTGGATTGCTCGCCGGGTAACTTGTGCTTTTAAAATCAGAAGCTGCAAGTGGGGAATTTTTATAGCAAACATGAATTGTTGTGACGTCTGTGGCTGTCACTGAAGTGACTCCAGAACCCCGGACATGTTTCAGTCCAGACGCGTCGCACTTGTTTCCGTGCGTTGTCAAAAGGACGCTCCGTTGCTGAATGACTTGGTGTCCGCCCGTCAAAGAATGGAAGACCTGACCTCAACACAGCTTGACATTTCCTGTTTTGACTTTGGTCTTCAGCGAAGGACACACAAAAACATTTCTTCACCAGGACACAAAAACATGTCCTCAAATTCTATTTTTGCCGTTACCTTTCTTGCGTTTCAGTCGTTGCCAAACAGAACACCAAAGCAACTATTCTTAGCTGCTCGTGTTCATGAGTAATTCATGACGCTGAGCAATTAGAAAATCTTCCCACGAGTGACCAGTCCAAACTACTCAATCACCTCAAACTTCCCCCCCAAAAGCGCATGTTTACCGTGCTCGTACGTGTTCCAAGCAACCACAGAACACGGTCTGAACTCGTTTGAAGTGATGTTTGTTTGGTGGATGGACTGCTGGAAAGATATCAGAAGTTCTTACGAGCTCATACAAACCTGCGAGAATGTCAACAAGAGACCAAAGATCAACGCCCACGGCTCCTTGCAGCAGGTATTGTGCTCACAACGTGCATTATTCCAGCAAAGTAGGGGTTGGGGCTGGGGTAAAACGGTCCAGTGGTTGTTTTGTTGACAACACCATCACGATTGCACTGAGCTCGCGGCTCGCCGGAATGCCGCGGGCTTGAAAATAACAGACGTGTGCCATGTTTGTCCGTGTAAAAGGGGCACCGGTGTTGCCCCGAAGTAAAGCACCTAAACGTGTGTGTGTGTGTGTGTGTGTGTGTGTGTGTGTGTGTGTGTGTGTGTGCGTGCGTGTGGTGTCTTCCTGGGCAGGAGCTTGCCTTTGCAACTGGGTCTTGACACCAAAAATCAATGCAAAGGTTACATGGGTGCGTCTTTTTGCTGGGGTACACGGAGTGTGTGTATACTTGTGTCTAGTTCAAATACCTTGACTGGGAAAAACAGAACTTATTTCTCCAGAAGGTCCCAGGCAAGACCAAACTGAAGAAGGCAACGTGAAGGAAGATCATCGTTCGGCTGTGACCCTTCTTCCGCCCTTTTGAACAACAAACGTGAAGATGGAGAGGTCGATGGGGAACAATCATATCTTTTGAGTATTTCTTTGAAATGTTTTTTGTGCTGATGCATTTTTGCGACATGCTTTTTAGATGATTTGAGGAGGTTGTGCTGTTCTAGTGAGCTCAAATTTCGAGCGACCTAAACAGGGCGACCAAAACTCGTCACCTTCTGGCAGTGTCTACGAAAAGTAAGTGTACAGTAGTTTCATAATGAAGATAAATTTCAAATCTGGATCTTTTGGGTCTTTTTTGAATTTGAATGGGTGAAGGATAATATATGAGTAAGGAATTTGTTGAGTTTAAATTTTTAGGGTTTTCAGGGCAAAAAGGTTAAGTTTTTGGGGTTGCCTGATTTTAGACTTCACTGCACAAAGTAAATGATATCTTAGAAAGTATAAATATTTGATAAAGGATGTACTTGATGAAACATGGTATGTTGATTTGGTGTTGAACTGGTATCATTTGTTTTTTTTCATAAATTTGTACATATTTTTATGGGGCCAAGTTTGGGTACAAATTTAGAATTGTTAGAAAATGTTCAAAATAGACATTTAGCAAAGACATGGGCAAGCTTTATATGCAATGAGGTGACAAGTCTTAATGTACAGATAATTTGGGTATATTCCAAGTGACAAAAATAACACAAAATTTATTCAAATTAATAATTTGTACATCTACTTATTTGTGTTTGGGTCACTGTTTTGGGTCGCTGTGTTTAAGTTGTTGTATTTGGGTCACTGTGTTTGGGTCTCTCTGGTTTGGTTGCTTGCATTCTGGTTTCTCAAATCACCGCGAGCTCCATGGAGCTATTTTTTTCTCACAATTAAAAGACCAGATCTTCCCGTTTCGCTCAAGAAGAAAACTGCAAGGAACAAAGAACAAAGAAACGACGCTGCATGGAGGTGGTTCTGCTGTCGCTGCGTGCGCGGAACGGTTCTTTCAGACAGATTCGACAACCGAAAATTTGTGAGAAAAGCAGAAGAAAAGTGGCTTTGAACAAAGAAACTCACTTCAGCGTGATTTGGTAAACAACGTACTCTTTATTTACACTAGAAGGTTCTGTAACAAGTGAACACGAATTCAAACGAACTTCACCAAGGTCTATTGTGAACTGTTCTCGTTGGATGTGGTCTGCTGAGCTGGTTCCCGCAACATTACAACTGACCAAATTGGACAAGGTGCACACCAACCAGGAACTTTGCATTGAAATTTCAAGGCCAAAACTTGGACATACCGACAAAATTAAACTGGACAAGCGTGGATGTGATGTCGTCTCTTTGGGAGAAACCAAGGTGGTACATCCAGGATTTTGTCGGGGCCTGGAGCGCACCCCTGGAATCACGAGTGTGTGATCTCACGCGTGAGCACACGAAGGCAGGATGTTCTGGACGAGACAGAATTTGTCACACGCAAACCTCACACATACCAGGTTTATGTACACGGCTCGAAAGAAACTGCTTTTGATGTCTGCACATTTGCTATCAAAAATATTTTTGCGAGCACATAAACCTGCTGGTTTCTTTCTGGTTCAACTTCGGTCCCAGTTCCAGTTCACTTTCAAACAAGTCTTTGAAGCAGCAAGAAAAGTCCGCAGTTCCAACGTTTCAAATCTGTGACGACAATGGACCACCACGACCAACCACAAGGCCAAGCAGCCCAACGCTTCACGTGAAACCCACCGGTCACAATGCAAATAGGGAGTTTTAGCAAACAGCCCGCAACCCTGGAAACGCAAACGCAAAAGAAACTTTTGGCATGTTGTGGTGGTCAAAAGTTACGTTTCTGTTTGCGTTTCCAGGTTGCAGCTGTTTGCTAAAACTCGCCAACAGATATTTTGGCAACGCTTTTCTCTGTTTGTGAAGGTGCGCAGACAAGATTGTCCATGCAGGAGTGGAAGAATAATTAAAAATTTTCCCAGACTTTGTCTCACAGAATTTGCAGCAAACATGTCTTGCAGATCAAGAACATGTACGAGCACGAAACTTGCAAACATGTACCCCAAAATTAGCTATCCGAGAGTTAAAACTTCCATTAGCGTGTGAAGCGCACGCACAACAAGCAATCTGCATCAAACAGCTTCGAAGGCAGGTGCGCACCATTGTGGTGGAGTGGGCAAAAGGCCTGGCTCAACTGCCGTGTTTCAACTTTGTTGTGTCAAGATTTCATCGAGTAGTTTTGCATTGGTATCAATCTTTTCGACATCATAAGTTCCACATGGCATTTTCGTCCTTCTATGTACAGTTGTGCGGCCAGCAGAAGAATTCCACTGATATCAAATGCTTTTCAGAGTGGCAACAAGACAGAGGAAACAAACAAGACAACCTTGGAGCCCGTCGAGACCTTCTTTCACACAGGGCAGTCTGACTGAAGGCAGCCACGTTGTCAAAAAAATTAGACAGGAAGAACAGCCGAAACTTGCCTCAAAAGTTTGGTTGTCCAAAACTATTTCACGACTGATGTTGTACAACAACGTTTTGCTGAAAACTTCATGACTGCCAAGTGTTGGGGTTACAGGCTCCACCTTGTCTGCAGGATGTCTTCATTTGTGTGTTCCCGTCAAGTGAATATCAAAAGCTAAGCTGAGTTATCTTACAAAGTACAAAAATTACAAATCGGTCTCCATTGCTGTCTCAGAAACATACAACCACCACGTGTGTGTCTTTTTGGAGGAAAGAGACGTGTTTTTGCAAAATTAGTGCCAAAACGGGGATCATTGTTTTCCCAATTTGAAACTTCAAAGAAAGGCGAATGCATCAGGAGAAAAGGGCACAAAGTTGTCTGATGCTTGGTGTGTCATGGCAATTCAAGCTGTGGGCTTTTGGCCCGTGTTTGTCTTGGCAGAGTTCAAATCAATTTTTTGGTGTGCCTCTCAATGTCCAAAACTCAATGCACTGTTTCCATAACGGTACATGACTACGGACACGAACAGGCACAACGACGCCGGGCGGACGGTGATGTGGTTGTGTGGTTGGTGGTGGTGTGTGTGGCAGGCTCTATATTTCTGAGTCAGCAATTTGTTGATGTCAGACGTGCTGGTGGAGCAGCAGGTTGCGGCCCTCCTCGGTCGCGAACACCGTCTCCGACTTGCGGTACCCCGTTCGGTGGTCCCACACGAAGTTGGAGATCTACAATGAAACGTCAAAAGGTCAGCCACAAAATGCCACGATCGGAGCCTTGCAGGTCTTCGACACTGAAGTCGACACGCCCACTCACCCGGTGTCTCTGCTTGAGAGCGATGAAGGCTCCTATGATCATGACGGTGACGACTCCGATCCACGTGTAGAAGACGAGGATCGGCAGCGAGGAGTCGTGGCCCGACTGGCGCGGCACCGGCTGGTGGCGGGTCACCGACTTCCCGTGACGCAGCGCTGAAACACATGGCCCTCGCCAATTCAATGTGCTGAGTTCACACCAGAACTGCCAAGTCCCTTTGGTACTGCGGTGCACTTCTGGCGCGTCTGGCAAACACAAGTGCGAGATCTCCTGGGACTCAGTTGGCCAACTTTTGTCTCACAGATTCTTGCAGCCAAGGAAACGTTTGGCACTGACTTTTTGAATTCTGTGTGTAGCAAGTGTTTCAATGTGACAGTCCACCGTGCACAACAAACAAGCTGCGGTTCTGGCCTCGTCCATGTCTCACACTGCATTTCATAGCTTACGTACTTTTGATTTCTCCGAGCGGCCCAGGGTCCTCGAGAACCGACGTGTAGGCCGTGTCCGCCTTCACTGGGACATGTCGCTCCTCCTCTGGAAACATGCAGGCAAGGGGTGTCAGTGAATCACCAAATTCAGGAACACTTGAGATATTTTTCAACAGAGTTTCTCAGTTTTGTCAAGATGGACAAATTAGCAATTTGACACAATGGAAACTGTTGTGTTCGTTGCCCTTTTCAGGTTCTTGGAACACTTAACACAGAGGAACAGGAAACTATTGACGCTTGCGAGGTCTGACACTGACTTGGGCCATTTCCAAGTGTCGTATCTGATGACACAGAGTGAGTCGGCAATTACATTTCCAGGAACAGGGACTGAGTCCCCTGGACACCCAGAATCCACTGAGATCTTGTCCAGATGTGGCGTTCCGCACTTGCGCACCCTTTTTGTGGGTCCAGTTTTCTTTGACGGAGTCGTCATAATAATGCTGAGAGTTGTTCTCGTCCGACGCGCCCCCGGTGTACTCATCGTCTGAGTAGTAGTCTTCGTAGTAATCATCTGTGGAGAATTTCACACATCAGTGCATGACGACCTTCCTAAAACACTCTTAGTGCAGGCGCGTTGTCTGTATCTACTCTGTGCAGTGCTGGTGAAGTTTCATTTGCGTTGAAAGGATCTTTGTGGCCGAGGCGACCCAAAAAAGCGGACGACAATGCCATTCAAAATCTTGAACAAGTGCAAACCACGTACCCGAGTCCTGTTTCTGGGTGGAGTCTTGACTGGGGTTCTCAGAATTCGAATCTTCAGCTCCAGCTTGATGCTGGGGCCCGTCATCCTTCCCTGAAAATACACGCACATTATTTTCACCAACATTTTGTGCTTGTCAGAGGAACAGCTGAAATCCAAAGTTGGAATTTCAGTTTGGCACGTACACTTCCCGATGAAACAAAATGACTTCCGAAGCAGAGTTCTAATCAATTTGGTTTTAATTGAAAGACTCATTCATCTGAAAATAAAACGCCAGTGCAATTGCTGAAAACAATAAAATCTGCATGTTTCCGTTGAAATGACTTTGGAAAGGATGAGGAAGATTTGTCTTCCAAATGGAATCACAGCTCCGTTTTGTGGGGGGGATGGAACAAGGAGGGCTCCTGACCATGCTGGCGGGAGTTCTGATTCTGACAGCTCTTGACCTTCTGGTTTCCCTTCTCCTCCTCTGCGATCGGCCCTGCATCGCCACTAAAACCTGTACCAACGCTCTCACACAAGGTAGTGCATCTTGTTCCTTGTTCTCGGAACGTTTGACGACGCTCTCAGAAAACACACTTGTTTTATCCCTGTTGAATTTGGAAAATTTCTGAGATTGTGGCTCACATGGATTCGCATTCAGTATTTTGTTGGGGCAAAAATCAGTCCTGTTTTCGCCTTTCACAGGATTCGAGGTGTAAAAATCAACATGGCGGGGCCACAAGAATAAATTTGTCCAGTCAAGGATGAGGCCTCAAGGTTTCAAGAAACTGTAAGAATTCCTTGCCCTGCAGGCACCGGTCTGCGGGCCTCTGCGGAGCGTGCGCCGCGGATCCCAGGCGAGCTCCCATCCGGGACCGAGGTTCGTCGTCATCGTGCTGAGAGCGACGAGGAGCGGAGCGCCCAATTTTGCGCTCGTTGTGCGAACGCAGAACAAAGATGAGATGATTAGACGATTAATGAAGCACACACATTCGCGTTTCCCCATTATTCCAGTTTCACGGAGACTGAAATGAGCGGCGCTACTGTAGCGAAACATTTCATTTATCTTCCATCGACGCCGTAAAATTGGTTCCAAGCTGCGCCGTCAGTTTTTCAGAGCCTTTCGGCGGCGCGGTGGTTCATTAAAGCTCCATCATAACATCGAAATTCCCAAAGAAACCACTGCTTTGTACGTGTCATGAGGAGACAGCCAGCCTTTGTCCCCACACGGACCAGCTTTGGCTCTGACTGACTTATCCTCTCTTTGATCAAGCCGCAGGTTTTGGAACAAACCACCTGCAAGGCGTGCTTTGCTGACGGTCTCTGAATTCAGACTCAGACTCAGATAGCCTTGGTTTACGGATGTTGTCATCTGCCTGCCCTGGTATCCTTTCAAGTAGGCTCGCGAGTTTGAAAGCCAAGTGTGAAGGTTTTTATTGATCGTTGTCAAGCGAACCCCCACAGGAAGGAAAATGCCTCCTTGACTTTGACAAGAACCTTTACCCTGTTTTTATGAACGCATTCATTCGACTAAGCCTTCATTTTCCACGGTTTTACACAATTCAGACTTGCCATTCAGGGCCCTGAGTCAGCCTGAACTCATACTGCCGCACAGTCTGGTAATCTTCGAGCAGCTCACAAAACGCTCGTTTTGACAGAACCACACTTCAGGGACCCCAGTCGCGCCGTTCCACCTTTCAAATTTTGACGTGTGTTGAACAACAGGGCTTTTTGCCAGTCTGATGCTGCAAATGCTTCCAGAGAAATGAATAGGTGGTGCTTTCTGCCAGACTCTGTGGGGACTGCACGCGGGATAGGTTTCATCAGACAGCGGCATCTCTCTCATTAATCCCAAGTTGGGGCAACCTCGTCAACACCGAATCAACACTGTGTGTGGATTCACAAATCTGGCAAGCACTTCAAGAAGCAGGCTTCAAGTTGCCTGAATGTTTCCACCTTCCCAGGCAGAGAACAGGTTCCCAGAAGAGATTTTCTGCCATGCAAGGCTGGTGTTCTGACTTGTTTCCATGTAGACTTAGACCAAGTATTCTGCTAATAATAAGGTTTGTCAGTGAACTTTGTCGACCTCCGCTCCAGGCGAGGTCTCCTTTTGTTCGCCCGCCCACCCGCCGCCCACCCGCTCTCCGCCGCGGCCCGCGGTCTGTTGGCAGACTCATTGTAGAAACATTGATTTTCACGGGCAGTCGTGATTTCTAACAGTCGGAACGCATCCAGATCCCGATACTTCAAGAAAATTGAATGAACCAGTGAGCTATTTGTTCACATGACTGCTGCAAGTCCTGACTGAGTCCAACGGACAACCGACAGTGCAAGTACATTACCCGGTGCAGTCAGGATCCAGACAAATTTGTGAAATGAAAAGGGGAGAATGCGTCAAGTCGAATGAAGACACGACAGAACAAAAAGAATCGGACTGCAACAAATGTGTTGATTGATTGACGAGCAATTCTGAGCCTGTTGAGATTCCTGAGCTTTCATCGATACCAATTCAGATTAAAACAATTCCCTGAGGGTTTTTGCTCATCCATCTGTCTGTTTCCTGCATAGTTTTTGGAAATCAGGCAGCGAAGAGCAAAGCTGAAAAATCAAACTTCCACAAGTGGACAAATGGAAGGCAAATTGTGAGTGTTTTTCTGTTGATGCTCGTACACTCCCAGCGGAGCAGGCTACAACTCTGTTGGTCGATGAACGATGCGAAATTGCAGTGGAAAAGAGGACAGAACTAAGATGGGGGTCAATTCAAACGAGATTAGGATCCCCTTTGCATGCGAAAGTGTCCGAAACACTTTCGTGGAGGGCTGAGGCTTTCCAGGCGACCGAGTGCCAGGCAAAATTGCTTTGGTTTACGAAGTCGATATGTTTGGATTAGGCATGAAAAGGCCGAAACCCTTTCCACGTTGTACGCCGAAACATTTTGGAGAGTGTTTGGCCATGCAACTTGGTTTGACCATTGTCATGTTTTCAAACAAATGCACGGTGGAAAATTCACATGATCATTTTCCCCCAGACCAAAAATATCTGCTCCCCTTTGAAGAATATTGAAGCCTCATCTGGTTGTGTTTCGTGCTTCAGTGTTATGACTGGGTGATGTTCTGCGATGGCGGGCTCCGGTCTCAATCATAAATCCGGGAGTTTTAATTTCACATATGAAACTCGTAAATGAGCATTCCCTTGCTCACAAAAGCGAACGGAAATGCTCGCATAATGAAGTCTTGAGGGATCATGTCCTGATGCGGGAAAGTTTATAGCAGAAGGGCCGATCAGAGCACGCTGTCAAAACTACATGATGTTCGAGAAGATCTCTGCTTTTGCTCGAGAGAAGCAGAAATGTTGAAATTGTGTGTGAATGGGGTTTTACGCGTGTGTTTGTTTTTCTCTTTTGTTGATGTCGGAGTGTTAACTGTGACTCACCTTGTTGCTCCTCGTCCTCAGCCACTGTGTCCCTGTCGTGTTCAATGGCGCCATCAGATCCATGAGAAGTGTCGTTTCCCTCAGTGGTGGACCCCAACTGATAATTTCTGTTTTGAATTTCGTCACTCTGACTTTCCTCACTCTCAAAACTTTCTCTTGAGCTTTGACTTTCTTGGTGTGAAAGTTTGCTTTCTTCTCCGTTTGAGCTCTCTCCACCTGGTTCTGTATTGTCATCGTTGTCAGCAGCAGCATCTTCAGTGCTCAACACATCGTCATCCTCAGTGTCCAGCACTTGTTCCCCGTATTCATATTCCCCGTCATCGTCCTGAGTTGCACTGTGCACTTGAGACTTAAGTTTGGCTATCTGTTCCTTCACACCACTTTCTTGCGACGTGCTATTCCTGAGCGCGTCTAAGTCTTGAAGAGTTTGTGCTAGCTCTGTGACTGGCTCAATGTCAGGTGCCTCTTGCACAGAGGTAGTGTACTCCTGCCCTAAATCAGGGTCTGAAGAAGATTCCTCAGCCTTGGATGATTTTGTGACGTCAGTCACAGATTTCACAAACGTACTGTGATGTGGGATAGTGCTGCCATATTTCTTGTCATTACCACTGTGAACAATGCCAGAGGAGGGTGTGGATGAGTGGGAGGGATGGTGCTTGCTGGATGGACGACGATGCTTGGAGGCCGAGGAGTCTCGAGTCCTGCTCCTGTGAGACGGTTCCTCGTAGTGCGCTGGTTCCATGGGGTCACCCTTGATGAACTCTTCGAGAGCGTTCGTATTGAGGCGCTGACGAGACGTCTCCTGGTGCCGGACGCCTTTGTTCAATCGGAGCGAGTGTTTCGGCTTGAAATGGAAGTCACTTGAATCCGTGTCCTGGCTGGACACTTGTGTTTTGGGTGGCTTCAGCACAGGCGGAGTCACGTCTGCTTTTTTAGTCACTTCGTCCTGGTCTTCAACAGCAGTAGCAGTGTGAGGGGTGTGGGTGTCTGTGATGCTTTCACTCGCACCTTTGCCTTTACCCTCACTTACATTCTTGGCACTCTCCGTGAAAGTTTCTGTGACGGCGTCAGCTTCACCTGTGTCTGTGGTGAGAGCGGTGGTTCCCTCGATGTCCGGCTCCCAGGAGGCGGTGGTGGCGAAGGGCGTGGTGAGGAGATCCTCTCCAGGGGATCCCGTCTTGTGCCCCTGTGAACTGGTGCTCGTCACCCCATTTCCATGACCCGAGGTCGTCGTGTCGATGTGGTCACCTGAATACGAAAGCAAAAAGACACTTGTAAAGATTACACAGAGATTTTGAAATTAGTGCTTTCAATGAATTCATCTGAAGTTGATTGTTGGGGAATTGTCTCGTGAGCTGAAAATTTGTTTGGAGTTGTTCCCAAAAAACAAGCATCTTGCTGTTGGCCACACAGAAAAGTTCTTGCACTTTTTGACTGATAGATGTTGTCTGTCTGGGGACACATGCTTCAACTATTGATTTCAATCAAGAAGCAATCTCAGTTCTGACGCTGCGGTGATCGGCGAAGCCCTCTTTTCTGTTGTTTGCTTGATCGTTGACAGAAGAGGAAAGAATATGTCGATCGCTTTTGTTGTCTGACCATTTTTCTGCAGGATGTGTTCCCAAAGGGATTTCGTTGTTCCTGTGTCCTGTGTTTTGGTCCACAATGTTTGGTTCCGTTCGTGCATGAAGTTGTGTGCATCTTTGAAATGGTCAACAACCTCAGGACTCAGTGTGTGTGTGTGTGTGTGTGTGTGTGTGTGTGTGTGTGTGCGTGTGTGTGCGTGTGTGTGCGTGTCTGTGTCTGTGTCTGTGTCTGTATGTGTTTCACACATTTCTCAAGTGATTGATATCATCTTTCAGTCTTGAAATCAATCGTCGGCGATGTGTGATCAAGGTCCTGTTGAAAACAGAACCAAGAACTCAGACGTGCAAAGACTTCCCTGGGGGGTCACACATCTGTGAACTTTGTTGAGGCAAACCAATCAGAGGGAAGCACAAGACATTGTTTTATGTGCTCAGTTGACCGAAATCATCAAACCCCTCCCTGCACTGTCAATCATCTTACGTCAGCCACGGCCGGAACACGTATTGCGTGGATATTGCTGAAACTCGCCATTGAAATGCGTGCCTGCACGATGCTGCAAAAATAGCTCCCCTGAAGTGCAGACCCATTGAGGAGTGTCGATGGTGGGCCTCCTAGCCAGATGGGACCTTGAAAAATTTATCCACGGAACTGCTCTCAAGCTCCATTTCGGCACGAACCAGCGCGAAGTAGCGTCTTCACCATCCTCTGCACCAACATCAGTTGAGTCAGCCTGTTTTTGCGGTGGACACAGTTTCCGAGCAAGGAAAACTAAAGACACATTCCTCTTCTATTCCTGTTTATATCTCGAACAAGCTGTTTCTCGGTGCACAGTCCGCTTTTGATTGGGCAGAACGCCATTAGCCCGGCAAGGTTCTCCAGCGCGCAGCGCTTAATCCATTTGCAGCCCGAGACCTCCGGCCACACAAGCCAATTTCTTGTGGACGGGACCTTGTTCCCCGCAGGTTCCTCCCACAGGACACACGCACAAATTGTTTGTTCCACTTCAGTTTACCCAGGTTGAAGAAGGGAGTTGAAAGTCCTTGAGGTTGACATCCTCCAGTGTGGCTGAGGATTTTCACTTGAACACAAACCAAGCATTCCAAAGATGGAATGACAGAGAGCATTGGTGGGTCTGTCGGGCCCTTGGGCTCAGAGAAGTCAAAGCAGATGCAATGTTGAAAGAATCATTTATTGTTGGGGAATGTCAAGCAATGAACCGACGAGAAATGAACTCCCCAAGAACACCAAAACTTTTCTCGCGTGTCGCAAAAGCTTTTCCTTTCCATTCACTTTGCGATCCAATTAGGCCGGGTTGACTGGCGATTATTGCATGAAAGGTCCTTGTTAAGTCGCCCAATTACGAGAGAGATACACAAGACTTTAGCCTTTAATCAAAGCTTCTCTGCAGGGATTTCCTGGGGGCAGCAGCTTTTGTACTTCCTTTCGGGGGATGCGACCAACGTTGTTGTGCGGATACACTCAGGAGAATTCGCTGGAAATCCTGTCCAAAGATTTCGGCTGAAGTTGGTTTATGCAGGTGGAACACAACTACAGTAGCCTGAGGCATTGTTCCAAAACTTTACTTCAGAACAACAGAAAGATTTCGTCGAATGTGCAGACTTGATGCCGCATCCTGTCAGTCTTGTGGGTTTGAATCTCTGGCAGCTTAAATTTCTTAGTTTCTTCCTGTCTGCCAGTGTCGCCGTGCCAAGGGACTCCCGATCGGATTGCAATCCCACCAAAGGAAGAATTGGAAGGCGCGCGCATCCTTGTCGACCCGAGGCGGTCACTGAAGGCAGACAAGGACATCCGCGACGCACCTTTAGTCTCTGCTTCCTTTCATCAAGCAAAGGGACGCGTCCAATTCATCACAATTTCAGAATGCCGCCTCTGAATCTGAAGACCTTTGTACAGGACTGAGCTTGTTTTTGAACATGCAGATCCTCTCAAAGAGTGTAGGGTTGTCACAAGGACTGAGCTCAGAAAACCAAAGCCGCTTTTCTTGTGTTTAATTGGCTGCCGACTGACCCTGGATACAAACTGCGCATTTCTGCAGCCGTTTTGCCATTGGGCAAGAACTCGCTTTCCAAGATTGAGGACGTTCCCCATTGACATCTGGTTGCGCAGTGAATAGATTCACGCGATAAACTGGAGGCCGAATGAGGAACTTGCGTCACACTGAAAGAGCATAAAAGTCTTTATGATATCTTGTGCACATTCCGCATACTTTACGTTCCCACGGAGAAAAATAAAATCCGAAAGAGCACTTTGGTGAAGTAAATGAAGCATCTTTACTTCCCTTCACAGAAAGTTCATCTTTCCTCTCACACTGTCAAAGTTTCAGCAGAGCGACGTGAACAGAATCAGCCTTTGAAGATGCCAGAGAATCTGAAGTCTGCTCACTTTGTTCAATCTGACATGTGCACCAAAAAGGACTGTGTGTCATGAGTCAACAGCTGAGCGTTTTCGTTGATGATCCAAAGTCTGAAAAACACGGAATGCCTGAGAAGTGTTCAGAGGATAGAAGGATTTTACAGTGCAAACCCCATTAACGGAAACGGTGGCTGTTAAATATTTGACGACGTCTGAATCCTTTTTTGTCCCTCATCTCCGGACAAAACAGAAACAGGTCATTTCAAATCTGGCACCTTGTCACCTCGGTTGAGCCATCCATATCAATCGCACAGTGACTGGACAAGCCCGAAAGAAAACAGTCAAAATGGCCATGAACCGCAGAAGATACCAACTGGCCACAGTGCGATATGGTTTTGACCATTTGTCCTCAGAAACTCGTACTGGTTTCAGTTCCGTCGTCAACATCAGTGGAACATCAGGACAGGATGGAAAGTCAATGTTGCTGTTGTCAAAAACAAGACCAAACGCACAGACTGATTCGGGAGCAGTGTTTTCCAAACTAGAATGTCCGGGTATTCATGCACTTCATGCAGAGTGTTGAGACTGCTTGGCAGCATAATGAAGCTTATTCTGGCACAGACAAGCATTTCAACAGGAGCAATAAGCTCGTGTCCCATCCGGCGTTGCAGCAATCCGGAAAACCGCAGCAGACCTGCATCCACAGCAATTCGTTTCCTGATGTGAAGGATAAGTGTCATCCGTGTCAAGGTGAACTCAAATCTGTGAATCCAGAAGACAAGCAACGCAAGTCGCTGTAGAACCTCATATTTTCTTTGTTTTCTGACACTTGGAACAACAGAAACACTGTAAAGAAGCTTTGAAAGCGCACAGAACACTCGTTTTGGTGAAAACTACAACGAAGGGATGAAAGTACTGTCTTTCATTTTTCTTCTCTTCTTTGACTGCTCAGCGAAGCGAAAGCTTTTTGACAAGAGTTGCATTTGAACAGGAGTGGTGAAATTATACCCAGAGGACAACCACCAAATGAATAATAGAAACTGCCCGGCTTCCTTGCTGGCCTTTTCTTGTCAGAGACAAGGCTTCTGTTGGAGTATGACTTTGTTCAGAGAGTTCTGGTGAAATGAAACGACAGCAAAGTGTGGAAAGGGTTTCGTGTCCAGACATATCCGAAATCTGGACTCAGAATGACACCATGTCAAAATCAATGAAACGTTGAAACTTGTCCGAGTAGCTAGGCGCCACAGAACAGATACCCTCCAGTTTGGAAACAGCCCTGACTCCTTATCGCGTTCGCGCTGCGTTGGTTTCGTGATCTCTGATTATGTCGATTTTTCTCTTGTCCTTGAAAAACTTTTGACATCTGAAGCCATGGTTTCTGATCACATGACTACTATTCCTTCGCCCCAAGTGGCTGATTTCAAGGCAAGCGCGTTTGAAAAGAACACGTGCAGTTGGATAGAATTCAACTCAACCGAATGGATCTCCTGGATTGAACGAGCGTACGAGTACATGTACGCTCGTACACTCCGGAAAAAGTCAGTGCGCGTCATCGGCAGCGTGCGTTACGTTCCAATTTGTGTCAAATATTTCTGACAAATCAACTTGAACAAACGAAGAGTACATCACACTTATGTGACTGTCCCCAAGAACCGAGAGCTGGGCGGTTCATCCTCCGCCCACAACACGCTATCTCTTCTGGTGGATGGAGATGCGGTTTTGATATCCGGGCGTAAATCAGCCGGTCACAAGACGCGCAATTTCTCCTGAACAATCACTCCGATCACAACTGACCCTCACGTACGCTCTCAGACCTCCTCAGCCCTCAGTCGTTTGACCTTCGACAAAAAAGGGACTTTGCTTCAGCTGCTTGAGCAGGAAGTACAAAAACATGTTTCTGATGAAAAGGGAGAGCAAGCACTGAGGAAGACCCAGGTTGACCTGCTGTCGACAGGACATAATTTGTTAGCTGTTGATTCACGATTTCTTTCCTTGCGTTCTCAGTTCAGAAACCTCAGCTGGTGCGATTTCTGAGCGTGTAATGTCATCTGTTTGCTGGCCATTGGAGGCTCGCACCAAAGACGCGCACGTAAATTATCTTTACGACGACGGGCATATTGAACGCGCTGGTGTGTGATGGTCGTAAAGCGGACGATAAGGCAAGTAATGAAGAAAACGGTGCGTTATTACAGGGCCCTGATCCCAACAGAAGTCCTAAAGATGGACGGGACACGTGAATCTGGATTTCAGAGTTGGGCCGTGAACACATCTCGCGACGGAGAGGCATGGAGACTGACGTCACACACACGCAGACACAGACACACACAGACACAGACACAGACACAGACACAGACACACACACAGACACACACACACACACACACACACACACACACACACGGACGGACAGGTTCAGTTCAGATTCCACAAACCAATCAAAAATGAAAAACACAGCAGAAGAAGCCTAAAAGACCAACAAAAGTGTGTTTTGTGGCTGGTTTGTGGCATTGCTGATTGGTCTTCTCATCCAGGAACAGTTTCACTTTCTTGCCCAGCGTCTGGTCACAGGCTCATATGGGTGCCAGACATGTCTTTTCACGACTTTGTTGCAAGGTCTGCGGTGTCTGGACCAAAAGACAAGTCAAATGCAATATCAAGTCTCATTCTGTACACAAAACAACAAAACATCCGACTTATGAAACCCAGGATCGTTGGAGGTAAAAGGCCAGGCTCAGGGGAAGAAACCAGGGCAGCTTAATTTGCTTGGTCGAAACGTGTTTGCATGGCTGTATGGTCCGTCCACGTAAGGTGTCTGCTTGCGAAAGAGCAACTTGACGACGCAGGTCAACAAAGGGTTGTCACACAATACAATGAAGACATTGCTTCCCAAACCTGCGTCGAGCCTGTGGGGATTTATGACTGTTGCTTGTTCCACCACAAAGTTCACTTGATTCAGATCATAGCAACTGCGAGACTCTGAAGTGAACAGGTGACTGAAGATGTTTGCCGCAGCTCGTAATGTTCAGAACTCCTCCATGAACTATTATTTCATGAAATGAGCATCAAAACACAATTTTGTTCCCAACAGCATGGCATCGCATGGAAAGGGACCAAGGTCACTTGTGCAGAATAGGCCTTATGAAAAAGCGTGTCCTCGTGTCCAAACGCCATCGCTCTCAAGGTGTTGCATGTCTAGCGTCTTCACGCGAGGCGCACGTTTGTTTCCACGGTGTCGGAGGTGCTGTCAATATTGTCCTGAGAGCAGCACAGAACACAGAGCTGTTTCACACTCAATCCTCTCAAATGCCGCGCGGATTAGATCTCATGGCTTTGAGACAAACTGCACTGTCAAACACTGTTCACCATGTGTCCTTTCCAGTGCGCGGTTTCATTTTCAGTTCGCTTGACCGAAGAACTGACAGATCTATTTCTCAAGATGTTTTGTGCAAACCACATGTCACAAAGATCTCTGTTGCAGATCATTTGTGGACTGACAGACAAAATTGGTCGCTTTCTAAATGAAGAAGCAAAACAGTGCGTTCTGCAACAAAACCCTGGTAAACGAGGGACTGCTGCTCATACAGGTACCTCTGACGCCCCAGGGCTCTGAATTCCAACATCGAGCACTCAGCTTTGCGTCCCAAGGAATGGCAACATAAAAGTGGAGATTAAGGACGCCGGTAGTGGACTGGAGTGCAGATTTAACACTGTGTTGGATTCCCGGAGAGGATTAGTGAGGACGCTGTTGTGCAGTCCTCTGCTCTGTTCGGTGCCTTGGCTCTGAGCCTTTGCGCTATCCTGAGTGCCGTGGAGTCGCAATCACCATGCAAGACACTGTCACAAAGTTGCGCACTCAGACAGATTGTTTTAACGCGTCCCCCTTCAGTTCAGCATCCGGTTTTGTGAATCTGTTGTGGCATTTCTCGCTCTTCTGAAGCTTTTGGCTTCAGAAAACTGACCGTAGACATGGAATTTGCTTCGAGTGTTTTGACTGTGCTGACACGGTCAGCCACCGCGGTTCGTGGCTCTGGAGTTCCCGGAGGGACCCTGCATGTCGCTCTGCTCCTGACAATGTGAGACTCAACTGCTTGGTGTCGATAAACCATTTGCAGTCTGATACGGCAACCAAGAGCATTTGTGGCGGCTCTTGGACAGAGCCATGGTGATACATGTGTGTTCTCTGGACACACAGTCACCAGTTCAAGGTACTAAAACCTGCGCAGTGAGAATTCTGATGAAGGAAGGATCTGAATGAATCGCACAAAAGAACATTCGGCGGAAATAAGCACACCACAGAACTTTTATGACCTGCGCTTTTGCCCGGACATTTGAACATGAACAAAAAGTGGGTGGTTTCTTCGTTGATTTGAAAGGAAACTTTGCCATGTCATCTCGGATCTTGGTATCCGATTGCGCAAGAATCACCCTCGCAGATGACACTCGAGTAACATTCAGGTTCACAGTTAAAGCCGTCCATGGGTTCCCGTTTGGTTGAAGGGATTGCACACAAGTTCCCGGTGATTTCCTGGCAAAACAGATCCTGAAACTTTTTTCTTGCAGAATGAAAAGTTTGAAATTGAGATGCGACAGCTCGAGGTGGTGGAGCGTTGAGAGTGACGCCGACGCCAGTGAGTGTGACACGGCGTCATCTCGCCATTAGCCCGACTCGATGATGTTAATAACGTGTAATGCGAAGCCGCCATTCACGCCACGGCGCGGGACGCAAACCCGTAAATCTTCCCCCGAACTCGCGCACTGTGAAACCATCAAACGCAAGGGGAATCATAGTTTGAATTTTTTCTGTGCTTTCACGAGAGGATGCCACTGACATACCATGTTTTCTGGATGATGTGGACCTGGCAGTAGGTTTTTGAAATTTGCGCAACTTGAATCATTTCCCTTTTCCTTGACGAAAGGAATTCTGCACATTGGTTCGGCTGCTTTTTTTTCTGACAATAACAAATTGACAGTGTGCTTTAAGTGCCGTTATTTGTTGTGTTTTGTTCGGACCAAATTTTGCCATTTTCATCACCAATCATCAGATATTCGGAGGTTGTATACACGCTCGAGAACCTGCACGACTGCTTCAATTTGCCGCACACCCATTGGTGCAGTTGTCACATGCCAACAAAGATTGGGTGAAGTGCACCTGTCTCTCGTTCTGAGATTCAAACAGAACCAACACGTCGTGAATGGTGTCTCATTCACAAAAGCAGCCTTCACCAAGTCTGATTTCCTGTTCAGAGATCCACCGTTAGTTCTGTTTCACTTCCGACTTGTCTCAAACCTAAACTGGAGTCTCACGATACCATCAAAGTGAACGTGCATTGATCGTGGCTGTTTCACACTGGGGCACACCGGGAAGCGTTCTTCCCCTCGGCGTCCAGTGCGTACTCATGCTGCGATAGCACATTAACTGAAATCAATCACTTTGCTGCGAAGTGCCGAACTTCGTTGTTTACGTCACACGAGGAAACATATCACCAGAAAGGCAGTCTCTTTTATGCTTTGGAGGGTACTCAGTTTTATGTCGCAGATGGTGTGAGCAGTGACACCCATGCAAAGCCACATGATTCTAAATAGCTCATTTACTGAGGAGAAATCGAGTTGTGGTGTCAATGTGCTGCTCTCTTTCTGCCCACACTGAGAGCGATGTCATATCGAAATCACGTTTTGAGTCACTCTCTCATAAAGCAACAGTTTCAGCCTACACAATCAGCAGAAGACTCCATCTTTCACTCGTGGAAAAAAGACGGGTTCGTCAGTTGCTCCCACATTTCCTCTCTGTTGAACCTTCTGAAGTCACAAGAACCACACTGAAAACGGAAGAAACACAGCACAGAAACTCGGTGTTTGCAGTCAGTTATTCATGGGAACATTTCTGTGGTAAAAATTTCGGGCAATTTGCTTGCAAATCTTCCCTGGCTGCTCGAACCAATTGATGAAATATGCATGAAAGTAGCTAACTTGGTTATCTGTTCTTTTTTCTCTCTGAGAGCCTCTTCAGTCTGCACATTGAGTAACTCGGGTGATTCGCTCTGCCATGCAGCTCTTTTTGTTGTGCTTTGCCACGTTTCTATTCGTTTTCCCTGACTTCTCTTGTTCGTGGCGCACAGAGCAAAAATTGTGGTTCTTCCACTGCAAAACGATACTTGTAGTTTTGTGTGGGAAAACAGAAGCCAACCTTCAGGGTGAAGGTGCTCCAACCGTCAAACAACACTGACTGACACAAACATAATTCCCTGTGAGCCAGAAAAATTGTTTCATTGCACAGCTTCTGAAGAGCTTGAAAGAGAACCTTGAGAGCAAATATGTGAAACCTTTACATCGCCTCTCGACTGAAATTGTTTGCAAAACGAAAGGTAATTACAATCCATGTTTACACTGAGAGAAACAGCTCAGTTCTGCTGGCACTTGTGTCAGCTTCTTAATGTATTGCCTGAATTGCCCCAGAGGCCTTTGAGCCTGCGAGCAATGCTCACGTTTGCAGTGAAATTTTCTTTGCAAAGTTGGACAGTACGAGTAGTCTGAGGAAAGAAGTCAAAGAATGTTCTGTTGTCAGATTTTGCTCCATTTTGCCAACTTTACCAGATTTGATGAGCGGGGTACGGTTGTTTTTCACCACCCGTGGAAACAAACAGAGAGTTTGAACACGGAGCCTACTGAACCCGGAGGCGTGGTCCGAACACGAGAAGGATCGTCCCTGGGGCCTGGTCGTGGACGCGGCTGTGAGGAAAGACCCTGGATCCACTGAGGTGACATTGTTTTCGACAGAGTTTCAAGAATGTCATGCGTGACACAGGCGAACTGTGTCAATCAGGGGACCGGGGCGAGGGGGATCGCAGGAGAATATGCAGACGCATCGGGAGCATCAACCGAGTCAATCAGGGGAGGCTTAACCGACAAATCCGGTGAGGCGGGCGGTGGATGCGGCAGTCAGCCCGCGCTGTGAAGCTTGTTGAGCACAGGATACGGCACACGTTGCATCCCTGTGCAAGTTAATGGGCGTTTGTGTCCTTGAATCGACGCAGCGCCTGTAGGACCGTGTGTGTGCCGGTCGCGCAGCAGCAGGTCTCCTGCCGTCATGGGGCTGTCATTGCATTTCAAATGCACGCACATTCCGACAAAGGACTTTTGCCAAATCTAACTTTTTCCTCTTGTGTGAGTTCTTACCACTTTGAACAAATCTGTCATCAACTGCCATTCAGATGTGGTGGACCAAGAGGTTCATCCCCTTTACGTCTTCAAGTACGTATCTACTCACAAAGCGCGCTTCCTTGTTTCGGTACTTACCATTGCGCGCAACCAACATGTGTCGCACAGTCAACACTACCAGGGGACGGGAAAGAAGGAGAGGAAAGAGAGATACACATACGAAAGGTGATTGCACCAGGCGCGCGGAAGGTAGGACCGCGCGCTTAAAAATTAAGTTTCTTCCCAGTTGAGTGTAGCTCTGGCGCCCATCGTTCCCCAAGTTCCTTGTCACAACAAAGTTTCGAGTTGCCACAGAAAAAGCTTGGTTTCATCCTGGTTTCAGCCCTGTCTGGTTCGGGGATCTTGACAGATTGTGTCCTCAACGCAAAACTAGAAACGGCTTCTTTCAAATCTGACACCAATTCCAAGAATGCACATTGGTCGCAACTGACCTGGCTTCCCACTGGATATTCATTGTTGAGTGTTTTCGGAGGAGGGACCTTCCAGGAATCAGGGTCAGATGTAATCTTCTGTATCTTGATTGCAGTCAACTAACATGATGGCATGTCACGGCGCAGGGCAATTCCAGAGCAACACAGCAAAAACTAAGTAGATTTGGGCTCCACTTACCCGGGACAATGCCTCATGGTTCTTCGTTCAGACCCAAAATGCTTCAGCACAGATCATGCTCTGAGATACGAGATTGCTCCGAAATCTGACAACCAAAGTATTTCAGACCAACACGTGAAGACCCAGGCAAAACCTCAGCAGGCAGAATGCCTACACAGTGAAAGAGCCTGAAAAAAACTCTGACTTTCAGGAATTCGTTGAGGTGACTTCAACAGCGCGGAAAATTGAACTTGCTGAAGCCTGCTGAGAACCTTCAAACAAACTCACTGGTGGCTCGTAAGAAAACTCTTCACGTCAATGACCTTGCTTCTTCAGAAGTGCGGATCTCGTAACAAAACGGCGCAAGAATGCAGATTCAAAGTGTTTGCCAGTTTGACAGAGCGTGACCAGCTGCAATCAGAAATGTCTGAGAAGTTTGATGGCCACTCAAAGTGCGCTCAGTAGAGGTAACTCGGAGCGAAGGGACGGTCTGTTTGCGTGCAGAGACACATCCGTCAGATGACCCGGTCGCGTTCTGCCGGATTTGGTGCGATCTTATTGGAGTGACAGGAAAACTGTGCATTCACCATTCAGTGTAAAATTTCCCTCGGAGATCTGGTGACACCAAAGCCTTCATCAAATCACGAGTTCCGCCAGTAATCTCTCGTTTGTCATTCTTTTTGAAAGTTTGTGTTGTTTGTGCGTCGATTTCCTTGATTTGCTCATCTTGAAGTCCTAAGTGGGAAGGTCCCCCGACCCTGAGGTACACATCACATTTCACCCTGACTGAGGAGATTCAGTTTGCTTTTGACTGACTCTTTGCGAACACCAAGACCTGTTGTGCATGATGCGTTCTGTTCGGTGACAAACGCAAGCGCGTCATGGACTGAGGCTTCATCCATACAACCGAATTCGTCCCTCATAACTCTGCGATCTTTGATCTCGATCGGGTGAAGTCTGTGTCCCTACAGTCTGTCTTTGTCAAACTATGCAACGGTCCCTTCGTCATTTCTCAGCCAAACGGCCTCTGATAATCACGTCGGTTCGCGTTTCAAGAACATTGATGCAGCATGCATGGTGGACACGTCAGAATACTGCATCTTAGAATGAATGTTGCAAAGAACCTCGCCCTTTGGTGATGCTTGAGAATCTGCGTCGCTTGTCGGGAGCGTGATGAAAGTCAGACTCTTTCATATCTGGCTTTCAATCTTTCAAAATCGTGTTGAAATGCATGGCTTTTAGCGCAGAGCTTTACAAATGGGGTGACTTGGCTGTCATTCAATTTTCCAATCTACGCATTACACACAAAGTTTTCTGAACGTGACGCCTTCTCCTGAAGCCATTGGCAAAGCGCTCAGACTCGGAGGCGGATCAGGCTGAAAGGTCTTGGAGTCCACAGCCTCTCTGCGCAACGTCCCCTCGTCAAAACCGGCCCGTTCCAACCACCAGTCGCAGTCTCAACACGCTGGTAAACTTTGGTGTGTCCAGCAATTCTTTTCGAAGAAAAAGACAGGTTTCTTGAAGAAAAACATGTTCTGGGTCCGCTTCGAGGATGCGAAGCACTTCAGCACAGCAGATGGCTTGAATCCACGTTTGTGTACTTTGTTGTGTTCTGATGAGCAGTTACGTGCGGAGATACCCGCTGATGGCTGCAAATAGCTGGAAAGACAACCGCTGCGAGGTGGATGTTCGTTTGTTCAGCTTTCAAGAGTTTTTTTGCTTCTTGTTTTTGTTCTTTTGAAGTTAACTGAAGCAAAGCAGCGCACAGAGGAATTCAATTTCATGGGATTCAGACCTCCGCAAAAATCGTTCAGATCAATAGCCTATTGGGCAATTCTGAAATTCTCACGAATGACCGCGAAACTGTTGTTTGTTTTTTCAGCTTCATAACAATGGGCAAATAGTTTGTGTGTTGCGTTTTTTTTGAGTGGAATTTCTCACATTTCAACTTTGCTTTGTTGTGCAAGGTGGTATTGTTCCAAGTTCCCTTGAAAGTAGAAACTCACAAACTCACAAACAACCCCTCACAATTGAAAACGCACAATATTTGCGGAAGTATCACTCCCTCGAGTTCAGAGTTGGTGCGGAGGTGTCGCTTGTGTATTCCGTAAAGATGTCCGCGGCTGATGAGGCGGAATGCGACACGACGCGGACCGTGTCCCGCTCCGGCCGGACCCTGGATCCCTCCTCCCCATTGAATCCCCCGGACCCTGCGAGCCCCGCCCCTTTCTGGGAAAAAGTGAAGTCGGGGTCATCCTGTTCGCCTCACTTTTCTGCAGGAGTTTGGGTCCTGGTACATCTTGGGAACTCTGGCGTTTCTCCTGATTTTGGAGTTTCATCACCAAAATGTGCTGCATTCGCTGTGCTGTTCAGAAGTTAGAAAACTTACCAAATTTTCCCCTCTCCGTGGTTGGCAAACACAGTCGATGTGCTGAGAGGACAACAATCAATGTGACACCAAGTGACCCTGGATCAGCTCTGAAGCTGCAGAAGATCCCGAACAGACCCACTGCATTCAAACACACTGAGACGATCACTGGTCGAGTGCAAGGAAGGTTTCTCAGCACTCCAGTGCGTGCACACTTCTGCAGGAGAAACGTGAGCCCTCGGCTCTGATGGGAGCCCGCGGCGGGAAGGCGGTGTCGGAATGAGGTTTATTGGTTGTTGTTCCGTGATTAAGCACCACTTACCGTGGTTGGGTGTCAGACAGATGAGCCAGCGTACGCTGAGGCCTGTTCTTTCACAGAGGCTGCTGCAACGCCATACTTTCGGAATGGGATCAAGGCCCCTGGTGTCATCGGTGGTCTGTTTTCGAGAACGTGGTGATCACTCAATCGGGTCGATCGTGATTGATCGGAACACTGATCACGAGAACGTACGCTCGTACCACCGCGCATTGTAACTGCAAGGTTCTTCAAAGGTCGGCGGTCGGTTGTGCGTTGCGCATGTGGGTGGACACAGCCCGAGGCCGATCAAGCATTTGGTCGTGAGGGCCCGACGCGTGACCCCAGCAAGTTATTTCAAGTCATCTGCAGCATGCAGTGTGCACGCACACATTTTGTTTTCTCTTTCTTTTCATTTCTGTCCAGTCCACCAGCTGACTGTTGTGTTTACTGCTGTTGTGCGGCGTGTATCTGCAGATCGCAGAGACCCTTCTTCCTCCTGACTGCCCCGTTGTTGGCGGAGCGTCAGGTTTTGACAGCGCAGGAGCGCACGCCGGATTAACCCCGAGGATGAATCTGGTTCTCCCTGCGCCGACAGTAACAACCAGACTCTATTGAGAAGCCCCGTGCATATTGCATTCACATCTGATTTATATCTCTTTGGTTCGGAGTATTTGCGCTTCCGTTTGAATCATGTTCAGATATGCACGACAGATCAAACAGGTTGCAGCCAGAAACGTTTGCAGTCCTTTGTAACAAGTTTGTTCAAGTGGAGATGATAAATGTGGCCGATACCAGTTCATACACGATGCTTTGTCAAAGGGAAGTCGGGAACATGTGCGCATGATATGCGCTTTTCAGTCCTGTGGTCGCCTGATTTGCACTCAAGCTGGTTCTCTTGGTGACCTGAACAGAAGCAGCTGGGACAAATTCAACAGTGAGACATGTTGCGAGAAGAGATTCGGGCTGAATTGAAGACTGCTCGGAACCTGCATGTTCCCTTCTGTTCAGAAGGAGAATCTGCTTTTTCGGTACAGAATCATCGTCACTCCAGTTTGGCGAATGAAGGCACGCAGGGTTCACCTCTGTTTGCTTTATGTGCAGTTATCGTCCCTCTCATTTAGCTCCACACTTCCCAAGGCTAAATCATCCAGTAATAACTGGAGTGGACAAGCGGTTATTTTGTGTGGGTTAATCCACGAATGACCCCGACAGGCCTCTAGCATGCTCACTTATTGTCTCATTCTCTCGGTGAATGTGACCCACATACCGAGTATGCGCAGCTCCTTTTGCGGCAGCGTGAACGCCTGCAGTACAGAGCCGCTTGCTGTGCTGGGAGCTTCCATGGTCGTGACATCCAAGTCCATTTGTTCTGCCACATCAACAATGAAGCTCATGAACTCAATCTTCTGTCCGTTTGGCCCTTTGTTAGATACAGATGCGCTCATGCATGTTGTGGTTCTGTGAATTGACCATCAGTGTCACGAAGAATTTGAAAAGTAATTCAGATTCAGAGCTCAGACAATTGGCGATGTTCGGCGCCAACCGGCCTTGTGGGAATCTCCATTGGCAGTAGCCCAGTACTCACCTGGAGCCTGGTACAACGGACTCACATGCAGAAGGAAAGTTTGAGGTGTGTGCCAGTTGGAGGTGATACCTCTGCAACTGTTACTCTTCCAACCGATGCGGAGTGCACAGCAGAATTTGCCTGATTTAGGAACAATGTGTTTTTCTGCGGAAAACAAAACAACAGCCATTGCTGTTGTAAGAGCCATATGAGAGTCATAAAGTGATGTGAGTCCCAACAGACGCACAACAACAGCATCCAGAACCTAACTTTTGCTCCGCAGACGCCTCGTTGGTCGCGGGATTCACAGGTTGCGTTCACAGTGGACGCGTTGTGCAAGTCAATGGATCGTCGCAGACACAACGAGTCATCTTGAAGTGCCAAGAATGCCTGATGCGGCCAAGCTGTGAATTTGCTCCTCATTGCCTGCCAAAGTACGTGTTTGTGATTCTTGACACCTTAAATCACCATCAAACCAACGCCGGCTTCAGTGAGTATTGCTGCACAAATGGCATTGCGCAGTTTTTAAAGCACCAGGTCCCGGAGGCGCTTGAGTAGAATGTGCATTTCACGGGCCCCGGGGAACGAGCAAAATGGGGCCCTTGGGAGATATAAAGGGTTCATTGCTAGAGTGGAAGTTTGGTGCACGTTAGACTTGTAGAAGGATCCCTGTCCCTGCAGACCTTATGCAGCAGCTTTCAAGCGCAACTCGTCAAAAGGTTTCACCTCTGAATCTCAAGTTTGAAATGCAAGCTGCCTGGTATCTGCGTTCGAGTGAAATGTACACCTACAACCTCAGGTCTTTGTGAAACACCGGAAGCCTCAGAAAAAGTGTCGCCAATGACGACTGAAAAAAAGCATTTGCAATGAGGCGGAGTTTGCTTTGCCGCTTCACTTCTTTTGGGAGTGGGCAAAAGCGTTCTTGGAGACAAGGCAAGAAACACGCGTGCATGTCTCGCAAAACTGCAACACTCAGCTCCAACACTCAGCGTGGCATAGCGCCGACTTTACTTTTGTGGAAGTGTTGACATTTCATTCACGACCTGTTCCGTGCCTTTGACATTTCAGACATGACCCAGTTCGGTTTTCAAAAGTCCTGCTTTGTCACTTCCCGTCCACGCACAGCGCATACATCACTTAATCTTGACCCGAATGGACAGCATTTTTATATCAGGTTTCCGCGAAATCTAATTTGCTAATTCGTGCCTGTGCATTGAGGTCCCAGAGCAGCAGATTCTGTGCAGAGGTGGAAGTCGGCAGACGCGACGCATTATCACTGCATGAGGAAGGAAGAGGCGGGGAGCGCACTGCAGGGAGCGACCACAGCAACTCTGTTCACAAGTCTGCTTGCTTTGACGACATCCACACACACCCGTGGTATCGTCTTGTCGTGGGTTCAAAATGAAAATTCCTCAGAAAGGTTCTTGACCCTGAAGAGTCATCGTTCTCAGCTCTCCAAGAGCTTTTATCCAGGCCTGTTCTGCCTGAGACGAACATGGAAACAATCACCATGTTTCGTTGATGTTTTCTGAGACCACGTTCGTTCAGAGGGCCGCGGCAGCAAACAGCACCAACTTTGACTTTGAATTGTCTCTGACTGCACGGGTTTCAGACTGCGTTGTGACACCAAACGCTCCACAGATTCTCAGTCTGTGAGGTCTCGGGCCAGTGGTCCTCTGTGACTTTTCCATTTACTGTCACGAAGAAGATTTGTGCGTGGATGAATGATTTTGTCAGGAAGGAACCGACCGACTGTGGTCCTTAAACTCCAGTCTCCAGTGAAGACATTTCCAACAGCACAGCGGTGAGATCATTGGCATGTATGCAGCTGGATCCATTAGTGCGTGAGATCCATGTTCACATCGCGGCGGAGAGCTCATTTACAGCTTTATCTGCAGCAGCCCACCTAGCGCACCAGCAGGTAGTCTACTTAATCCCGGAGTAAACCAGCGGATCCGGCCAGTAACCGTTACAGCCTTGTCAGCAAACCTCATCCAACAGGGACAATTGCCTGTTTTGTCAACGACTTCGAAACCGGCAATTTGGTTGGTTAAAGACCAAAATGTCTTCTTGTTGTCCTTTGTCCAGGAACCACGTGAAACGGCTCCAGCTTCAAACAGCCACGTCTGACTTGATGGACTCTTTCTGTCCCATTTCTGATCCTCGTGACATCCTCAGAAACACTCAAAGGTAGAATGGCAACACCGCACTTCAATCTCAAGGTTCTGAAAATGGGGATATCTGTGCTCAACGACAGTCTCCAAGGTGAAGACCCTCATCACAGGATCATGGGTCAAACGCATTTCTCGCACAAAGCCAGGACCCCACCTCTAGATCTGCAATGGAAATATCCCAACCCAACCCAGCCAGGCAGGCGAGACCAGTTTGGCGCAGTTTGACAGGAGGGGGCGATTTTCGTGTTATCTGGGCTTCCGCACACCGCGAGGCGCCGGCAACGAAGTGCTCTCCCGCGCCTCGTGCGAAGCGGCGCAAACATCCTTCAACTCCCTGAGTATTCTCCTACCAAGTGCAAAGATCGCGCAGAGAGGTCGATGCTGTCGCCTCATTCAACCACTCGAAATCAGAATTCGTTGTCTGACGCGCGTGCGTCAGTGCGTCATGGCTAAAACACACCTGTAATTTTAAACTTTTTGCCGAATTGCTGCAGCAATGCTCCCAGATTCTTCGTTGCGTAAACTGCAGAGACAAGCCGAGGAGCCAGGAATGCTGCCCAGCAATCAAAAGCAGATGGTTCTGGGCGTCCTATCAGTCGGTTTTGCGAAGCGATTAGATGATGCCCGAGCAATTTCTACAACCAACCTTTGTGAACACTTGTGCGTAACCAAAATTCCTTTCAACAGCGTACAGCTCCACAGCTGCATTTACCTGTTGAAAGTTTCAGCAGGCGAAGGTCACGTTTATTTTCAGCGAAAAGATTTGGACTGTGAATGGAGCAAGTATTTCGGGTTCGAGTGCAACACCGTCATCCAAGCACAAAACACGTGAAACAAAATTGCAGAAAGTAAATTTCTCGCAGAACTCGAAGTCAGCACATTTCTCACTTGTCCTTTCACTCGCAGGGAACAAAAGCATTGACGTTCTTCTTCTTCCCTTTTTTGAAAAGAAACCAATCGCCTGGAATGATGGGTCTTCAGACAACTTGATGAGAGTCATGACCCACGCTTCCAAGTTTCAAAACTTGCAGATTTCAATTTTCCGGACAGGTCCAAGCTTTTCATCAGAGACTCCATATCACAATGGATCCTGCATAATGCTCTGTGTCCAGATGGAGATCTGTCTCTTCTTGCACAATTGTTGAGCTGTGTGGAACTCATCGAAATTAGCATGAGAAAAGAACTGACAATCTGCTCAGCACGGAGAAGCTCCATAGGCCTGTCTCAATGGAGTTAATTTCGTCCATTCATCGAAACAGATGATAGAGGCTTGGTCGGCATTGAAGGGAATATCACACTGTGAGAATTGAACTTGTCACGAATGCAGCTTTCTTGGGAGGGGAACAACGGAGTGACACTGTGAATTCTGTCTGAGACGAGCGTGGCGTTGCTGAGACATGCTCCAAACTTTTGTGTGCAGACAATTTTCTCCAGTTTTCGCTTGACCTACAGCGTGTGCAAAGCTATTTACCCTGCAGTGCTCTTTTGGATCACCGTTTCGTTCGTACAGGCGCTTGGCTTGAATCTGTACAGAATGAAGATCGGTGATCGCAATAATTTCACACTGTCACTGCTCGGACCTGGAAGTGACAGTCATTCGAGACACCTCCCGCAATATTGTGTAATTTCTATGAGATTGATTATCGGTGGGTGAGAGGGGCCGTCACGTCAAAATAGATGCTCCATGCGGTGTGCAGAGGCTCCCCAGCAACCAAGCCGTACCTGCCCCAAGGAGACGTGGGGATGCAGCAGCCAAATGTGCAGATCATTGGCCAAGATTGGTCTGAGCCTCCACTGCTCCCACACCATTGGAACTGAACGATGTTATAGTTCTCACACGCTCCGTGGAGTGCGACTTTGAATTCGCACCACGACAGTCGAGATTGGAGTTTTGAGTGTGTGGCTCAAGATTTTGCCAAAATCTCAAGCCCACACACTCAAAAAGATGGTCGAGACTGGAGTCTGCGAATTCAAAGGAGCATGAAATGGAAGTTTGAGAACTAACTTCTTCCACAGGGTGGTGATCGCAATTCACCATGTGTGACTGAAAATTTGCACCACTACTTCGCAGCGCCTCCGGCGATTGCGATCACCGCACCGTGGTAGAAGTGTTTGTTGTTTGTTCGCAGTATCCAGGACGCAAGAAAAAAGGTGAACCTTCGATTGTCTCTGGCTTGAATGCGTGCAGCGCTTTCACTACAGCCACAGCTCTGATGCTCAAGGTGCCTAAACCGTTCGTGGCGCAGCGCAGCACGCAACAGATCAAAGTCGAATCACTGGCATTAGACCACTCAGAATCCCCAAGCACCTTCGCTGATGCGGAAGTTCAACAGCTACACTTGCCAACAGTTCATTTGTCAATGCTCTGTCCCAAGCAACGTCAGGGCAAAAATTGAAACTCGATGGTCAAAGACCAAACGACACACGATGGAGGCAGGAAATGCCCCAGGTCCAGCACCGCGCCCACATGTGACAGATCCACTTCAAGTTCAGGGGACGCACTGCCTTTGTGTTTTGAGCTCGTGAATATGAAACAATCCGTTCTGAAGGTATTTCTTCTGAAACAAAGTTTGAATTTGGAACCTTCTGAGGCAATTCCGGATCCGCCCCTGAGGTTTGTTGTGCTGGATAAAAGCTCCACCTCTGTTGTGATATTGATGACTGCAGTGCAGCAGATACACTTCATCCAGACTCCATAATAGGTTCAACAAGTGGAAGGGATTTGGCTTGAAAACATGGCTACGTCCCTTTGATTTCATTTCAATCCGTGTCAACAAAACAATCGTCGTCCTTGTTTTGTGCTGACGTTGTGCTCGGCAACCTGAAACCTTTGCACTGTCGTTCTCTTCAGACAGGTGATGAAACCAGGAGGGGACTGAGACAAGTCAAGGTTTTTCTCAAAGTTTTCTTCTGAGATGTGGCTACCAGCAGCTGACCAGTTTACAGCTTTCCACAGCTGTGCTGGTGTATGTTTTGACAACAAGGAATCGTCCATTTGTATGCGGAGGCACACTCGCCCGCTGCTTGCCTATCTCTGATGTCGGGACTTCCTCTATTGCACATTTATTGCACCCACATGAGCAACTCTAATGCTGGCTGTGTGGCCAGACTGACACTCGCGGATCCAGTCCAGTCAACTAGAAATCCACTTGGGTGCAGAGACAACTGACTTCTGATTTCCAGTGCCAAAGTTCCGAGCGAATCACAGTTTCATGACCTACAACAGGAAACTTCATTCTGTGGGTGATAGAAAAATTGTCTTTTCGGGAAAGCTTTGTTTGGTACCCATAAAATGTCAGAGGTGTTACAAGTTGACATTGCACGGACTCGATGGGGTGTTCTGTCACTTTGCTACACAGGAAGCGAAAAAGAAATTTGTCATTTCTGTGAAACAGAAGAAACAAGGAGCAGCCTCGAAAGTGCACACAACCCAAGGTTCATGACTTTGGCAGAATACGCTGATGGGCCTCTTCGTGAGGTTGTTCTGTTGCGGTTGTGCAGAATCGCAGAATCAAGACTCAACAGTCAAGAAGACTGCAAAGTAGCTTCTTCTGCAAGAAACAGCCTGCAGCGCTTCTCTGTGCACCCACAGGTCATTTATGACACAAACTGTCACAGACTGTTTCCTCCACGACATCGTGGAAGCCACAGAAAACGCTGGTTCCCGCGGCAGTCCACAAGCTACTGTTACTGGTCTCGACAAAAGCAGAAGATGCAGTTTGATATTCTGCTCCTGTTTGAGAAATGTTCTAGGTCTGTGTTACCGTCTCCAACATGAGATCAACCAAGAATGGCTTCAACCACAATGCGCTCGTCCCTCAAGAACAGAAACAAGACACATTTGTGAAAATTTACAACTCTAATGGTGGTGGTTCAGGAAAACCAAAACCTTTGTGCACTGCATGTACGATTCCCGTCGTATCTGTGTTCGTGCAGCGCTCCTGCTGGAGAAGACAAACTCAGTTGCCTTCGCTCAAAACGGCCTGATGCTCCACGAACAACGAAGTCCAGGTGAGTTCGTTTGCGTTGCTACTTCAGTTTCCAGAAACATTTGTCGAAAGCTATCACTGCAATCGCAGAGAACAGTGCCTTTTTACCGTTGAACAAACGCCCCATTCCAAAGCTTCACTGCAAGCTATACTACACACAATAAATATTTTATAAGCCCTCCGTAGGTTTTGGTAATCTACTGCAAATAAACCTCCAGACTTACATGAGCACTGGAGCCAATTTCTTTGGCGCGCGGATGCATCACAGAAAGAGCAAATCTTTGTTTCACAGTGTCAATTCGGTAAACCAGGATGGCTTTTCATCTCCCAAGTGGCAACGGTCTCAGCTTCTCTCTTTCTGCCAATTTGCTGAGCGCTGCAGATCTTGGCGTCGAAATCTGAGTTCATATCCAAGTGGATCATGAAACACACGTCCGATTGTGGGGAACCGTCCGGAGTGGTAAATGCCCAGCTGCAGCCCTGATTCGAATCTGCCTCTTGGTGAATGCCTGAATTCGTGAATCACATATGGCTTCAACCGAAACAAAAGCACCAGATAACAGGTAATTCAGAAGTGGAGACAAACTGGAGAGAACAGAGAAACTTCATGCTTGGAAAAATAATGAATGTTTTACTGAGTGCAAACACAATGCGAAGTGGCACTGAACAAGATGAAACGTATGGGGAACACCAGATCTCTGGAGTTGTGAGGTATGAAGGCTGAAATAAACATCCATACTTGCAACAGGTGCAATCGACGAAGCAGCGGCTTCCTCTGACACGTTGAACAGTGACCACGTTTTCAGGGTCAGATTCCAGACATCCCCCTCTCCGATGTTCACTTACCTGCAAATATACGAGAGAAAATGAATGCGTTTGGGTAGAAATGCATTGTGTCTTGAACAACCTGTACTCGTATGATAGTACCCGGAGAATGAAGACAAACCTGGGTGGTTCTTCACAAAATACCACCACTCAAATCTCGAAAGAGCCAGACATTTGTGTGGATACCTGGAGCTGAGAGAATGTGACATCGCATGAGACGTGCGATAGAAGTTGTGACCATGGCAACTCAGGTCCATCACGATGTCGTGACGAGAGGAGAGTCTCGTGTTTCGGGCGCAGTCGTGACAGAGAATCGTCTCCAATGACAGTTGGAGGCAGCCAGTTTTTCCTTGTCTGCATGCATGTCTGTTGTGAGAAACACGGACGCAAACATGCGAACTCGATTCAATTTGAGATCTTTAGTCTGAGTTGTAAAGCGTCGACACACCAAGAATCCAACGGAGCGGGCTGTCCGACCACCCCACAAACTGGAAGCCAATTGAAGCAAATGACCATTGCGCGTTTTGTCAGGATTCGTACTCGTACGTTTCTGTCGGATTGCGCCCGAGCTTACTCGCCCCAACACACATGCAGGTTGAGGCTGTTTTACCCGGGAGCGTCTTGCGTTGTGTCTCTGCACAATCCCATGGAAACTGTTCGCTGATTTCATGGAATTTCACAGGGATCAGCGCAGAACGCGTCTGGTGAGAAACCGGCCTGAGAAGGTCGGGTTGGTCATTTCATGCCTCGCGGGACAGAGGCGAGGCACCTGCGGGAGAAGGAGGAGGCTTCTGCGCCAAACGACACTTCGCATCGTGGGGTCAGTGCGCAGGTCGCAACACTCTCAAACTGAGGGGGCTTCTATAAAAGTGAACCCATCTCAAAGACTCGAAGGTTCAAAGGACCCCATGCTATTCTCGAAATAAGATTCACACCATCATGTTGACGAGAAAACGACGTTCACATTGCATCAGAATGATCCCCTGTGCAGGTTCACAACTGCGCCGCGCCATTGGAAAGGCCAAGTACATTCTCACACCTCACGCTGCAGGTGGAACCAATTTTGGGAGTTTATCCTCTTACTGCTGCTACAATTTTCGGCTTGGCTGCCCACGCCGATGGCAACGATATTTCACACAACAAATCCAAAGCAATATTACTGTCTGATAGCTGTAAACCTCAGCTTCCCTCAAATCGCAGGTTATTCCTGCAACCGTGTGGCCACGCTACGTATCTCGAGCTCCACCATCGTGAAACTTTCCTTTCCATGCAACCATACTACTCCACACAATTTCAGTTTGAAGGAGCTTTTTTTGTTTCTGCAGTGTTTTCTATTCCATTTGTTTGTTTCAAATCTGAGTCTTTGTACGTTGTGCTGGTTCTTCATCAAAAGAATTTTGAAGTTCCCAGAGGAAAGATCTGTTCCAGGTTTTGTGACTGCAGCGTGTGCAGGAAAAGCTGTCATATGAAACATTGGGAATGACGTTCGTAAAGTTTTGCCCTGTAGAACGCAAATGTGTTCTTTGTTCTCCAAGCGTCGTGGTCCCCCAGCATAATTTTGCCGACAAAGACTTGTCCTGGAGGGAACAATTCTGACGCAGCTGTCCATCCTTCTCGCGGCTACAACACTGAAGGTGTGAAACCGGACGTGCAGCCCACACTGGAAGCACAGATGAACGGAGATTCTTTCTCGCTGCAGATCAGAGCTTCAAACTTGTTGTCACGCTGAACAGCGAAGTTGTCTGGTGCTGCAGCCTTGGAGCGCGAGCCAGCTAGGACGGAATGCAACTTGCTGGACACGTCGGAGTCACGGCCGTGGTTGCGCAGGAGAATCGCTCCCTGGCCTCGCCCGCACTGGCCCGGCCCCGACCCTCAGTAGCTCCCGGCCCTCCCTGGCCCCCGGCCCCAGCTTTCCGCCCCCACACGGATGATGTATCATTCCTGCAGGTGCGCCAGTCCCGCCGTTGCAGAATCCCAATCGCCGCTCCTCCCACGTGAATAACTTCTTTCCCGCGTGTAAACACGCTTTGGGACACCGGAACTGAACTTGTGAAGTCTGACAGTGAAGGACGTCAGAGCGGCACGGTGCAGGTTGCGTGGGTCCCCCCGGGGACTGTTGACGTGAATAGCACCAATTTGCTGGTGGCTCCTCGGTAGCGACGAGAGTAATTTGTTGGCAATGATGCCTAATGATGTTACTGTGCTCAACCCAATACTTCACTCAACCACTCTGCATACTCACAGCACTGTGAGACAGGTTTCTTGGACAAGGCCAGACAATTTCTCTGTTCCTTTGGATGCGTGGTACTCACAGTCCCTCAGACATTGTGCAGTCAGTTGGAATCTTGGGAGTTCCCTCAAAGAATGATCCATCAGCTTTTTACACAACCATCAATTTGGTACATTTCTTGTATTTTCCCTGTTTAACTTTGGTTTCACTGAAAAATCAAGCATGAGGACATCACGCCTGAATGGTACGTGTGATGAGCCTTCATTTTCGGTGAGTGGACGTCACGGCAACCACTTGATTCAATGCTTACGCTCTTCACTTTGCAACACTGCTGAAAACTGCCCTGTTGCAATTCAATCTGCCTCTTCCCATTTTCTCTTTTCATCTCGGCCTCTCGCTCAGTTAGCCTCCAATCCTGCAGCCTTTCAGCCGAGCAAATCAGCTGGCAAATGAACGTCATACGCAGGATGCAAATACTCCCCAAGGTGTTGCTCGGATCTGTTACACAGAATAACATTTTCAGAGAGAAGCATGCGGTGAGATCCACAAAGACGCCTCTCGTTTCTTCCGTGCCCCAAAGCTGGATCGGGGATTCTATTTGCCAGGTTAATAATCCCGGATCGAGTTAAATCTTGCCTTCCAGCCCATTGATAGCTGAGTAGGAGAGCAAACAATAACAGGGGTGTTGACACTGTGAAATTCTCGTTTTGCAGAAAGTTAAAATTCTGTCACTTGCTGACAGACTAAAATGCGATCAATGCAACCAGAAACACCGTGGTTGCTTGAGCTGATTGTTCTCCAGGAAGAGAACAGTTTGCCAGAACGTGACGCATGAGCAGTTAGAATGAACGAAAGGAACACAAAAGAAACTGAACCTTCTCTTTTTGACATGTCATTCCCACAGGTCTCCGCATTCCGCGGTCCAGGCAGCTTCTGTCTTGACCATGTTCTGTACGCATTCATCTGACGTGAGTTGTCCTTATTTAGCCAAGGCCCTTTGGCTTAGGAACCAAGTCGGTCTGCCGTGGGAAGTCAATTCCATTTGACTGCGCCAAATCCTATTATTTCGTGCAACATAAATAACGGTCTGAGCGGTGAGGAGGATTTTCCTGTGGTCTTTAGTGAAAAAAAAGTTTGGTGTGAAGATAAGCACGTCGTGTGAGAAGACACAGTGCGCCCAAGCTGAATGTGAGTGTCACAAATGCGAAAGGTCACACTCTTCGCAGGCCTTTTGAGAGTTTTGGCAAAAAACCAAGCCTACCGCAAGGAAAATCTTAATTCTGCGAGTTGCCTCTAAATTATATTGGCGAAGGTCCGGAGGGTGGCGTAAATCAGACACCACTCATTGGATTCCGCATCCCAGGGGAAGGACGCTTTCTCACATCATTTCACTTTATTGTCGTCCAGAGGGAGGCTTCGTGGAACCTTGTTAGAATTCTCCGCACATCGAACTGGAGGTACTGAACCCACTTGACAGGGCTATCAGATGGTGTGAACAGAAGTGGTCTTTTCTGTGTGTCGTGTTGGTTCTCGGAATACGCCGGTGATATGAGGCCTGGGAAGAACACTGGACAACCTGCATCTGCGCGTCAGCCACAAAAGGTCACATTCGCTTGGGCATTCTGGACTGAACCCCCATGAGCGAGTCACCGTCATCTTGCTGCACAAGAACTTGGTTCTCTCCATCAGGGTGAGTGGCAAATGGAGTTCACGACGAAGCATCATTGGTAATGCTTAAAACTTTTCCGAAAGAAAAATGAACTGAAGCGACTCTTCAGACAGTGACTGGCAGTCATCACGCAATCTCATTTGCTGCAGTTTATCACCCTCACACTTTCATCGAAACGATGTGGTGCTCCACCCGCACGCCTCCCTCGCCGCCCAGCAATTTTTGACTCTGACCCCGGCGGCTGCAGGTGAGACTCGCGGCGCTGGTGGCGTTGTCAGCCGGGAAATGATGCATGAGCCGCGAACAGACCTGTCAGGACGAGAATGGATGGGCCGCGAGGCTGCGGCAGGGCACGGGGAAAGCGGAGCAGCCCTCCCAATCGGAAGGCAGAGTTCCAAGCAACTCAGGCGACTGAAATTAACTGCTGTGAAAAATTGATCCAAAGCACCTGACTCTGCATAAACAAAGGCTTCGTCTGATTGGTATTTTCCTGACGAGCCTTTGAATTCCTCAAAGCAACTGACCAGTTTGCAACGCAAGATCAAGAGCGATTTTATCCATTTGTCCAGCTTACCAGATTCCACTTTCTCTCCAGCTCATTCCATCACAGTCCCCACGAAGATATGGAACGTGTGTATATCGCTGTGATCTACGGGACACCGGATGGTTTCTCCAGGTTTGATGGCTTTCCATCGTTTAGTGTCGCCCGCTCAATCCATCTCTGATAATTGTGATTGATCAGCATTGTGTTCTGCACTTGACAATGAATATTTAACACGCGTGTTTTCGGATCAGATAACCAATCCGCTGGAATCGTGTTTGATGGATCTGAAGCGAGGGGACCTCTTTTAGAGCAATTGCGAACTCTAACGTGCTGCTTCCCATGCACGAAGCCGTTTTGGATTCAACAGAAACTTTTCCTGACAAAGTTTGTAATGGACAGCTCCTTTTGTCGGACCACATGCAGTGCTTCAGGGTCAGATCCTGTTTGCTTCAGCCTGTTGAGAACTGCACCACTGGTTTCCATTTGAGCTGCCATTCGAACCAAAGGAAGCAGCACAGCCCGAAGACTCACCAACACACCCACAGGTAAAGGAACACCGTCTGAGGCTGCACGCTCAGCACGTCTTGTTTGCGGCGACCGTGCGCTGCAGTGATGGAGTCTGCAGCGGATATGATCCATGAGCCACTTGTCGCTGCGGGAAGGCGGATGGATCATCCCGGATTCCTCATGAATACTGCATCTCCTTCCCGCCCCCGACGAGGAATCTCGGCCCAGCCAACCGAGGTTAAACTGGCCACTTGACACGAGGTCCCAGCCAACAGAGGTCTGCTCCACATCTTGCGTTTCTATGGCGATCTCGAGAAGAAATAAACATTTGTTCGTCACAACAATCGCTATTTGACAAAGGCCGGATGACGAATGTCTGGCTGTCCAAGTGGAACCACGAGACCCGTTCCCTCTTCCACGCAGTTTTCCGTTTTTCTTGATGCGTGGTCTTTTTTCCTTTTCAAACGGCCAAGGGTTTTAAGAAAGATTTGAACCCATGTTCTGAAGTCAGACTGATCTTGAAAGCACGAAGTACGCTCGTACATCTGAACTCAACGAAAACAGATCGCGATTTGCTGCACACATGGGCGGGGATCTGTCAAAGAATAGCACATCTGGACTGTCCTACTGTACTTGTACTGAAGGCTTTCAACGCGACAGTTTTGCGTGTCTGCACGCAACCAGCACAAAGTTCTTCTTGTGTGTCATTTGGACAACACTTCAAAACATTGTTCACGTGTGCGACCAAATGATGCTTGCTGTCGTGGAAAGCATTCGTGCATTGTTTTTCGAACTACCAGTCGCCTTCAGCTAAGTCAATGCCCAAGGAATGAAATCTGTGAGCAACAACAAGCATCGTTTGGTCGCATACATCAGCGCGCACGTATATGAAGAGACGATGGCGGTCGGATTTACCTCGGAGCGAATGGACTTGATAGCAGATACTTAAGTGAAGCAGATGAAACAACAGCTGCGCTTTTCACAGTCTTCAACACTCAAAACTGTGAACGTGTTCTTGTGTTGCTTCAAGACACCCATTAGTTTGTTGTGGATCTGAAACCACGACGCCTTGCACACACAGTTAACGCGCCAAATGGCCAACGAAATTTGCCAGTCCAACATAAAAATACGGCGACTCTGCCAAATTGAAGGCATCCACAAAGGCTTGCCCCGCTCAATCCAATTCTGGACCCACCTCTGACTGACTGACGCGCAGCTGAGTGCCGAAGACACGCGGTTCTAACCGTGAAATGGATCGTCAGAGGCTGAAGAGGATGCCCGGAGACGGCAATTGATAAATCGACCATTAATCACACACGAACCGACAGCACTGGTCATCTACATCATTAACAACCCGGTTACCGAGAGGAACCGACAGCCACGTACGCCCCGGAGGATCTCGGATTCGGCGCAGAGATTCCAGGGTGCGTGAACTGGAGCGACGTCTGAAGGGCGCAAGGGAGGGCCTGGTGCGTCAAGATTTCGAGGCCGAAAGTCTTTGCGAAGTCGGTGAAACCAGACGGCTTGGTGTCTTTATCTGAACCAACACACACTGCAACAGAGGTACCGGATAATGATCCAATTTGGATTGAAGGAGCCTTGTGCGTTTGGCATGTTCGTCAGACGCGACGAAAATAACAAACCAAATGGCTCTTTTTGGATGGCGTCCTGGGAAGATAAGTGTTCTTGTCGGACACTGAAAGCAACGTCCAAGATGCACCTGCCTGCGAAAGGTTGCGTCAGTTCGCAAGATACATTGCAATAACACAACGAAGCTGGGGCAGTTGTGGCCCAAACAACAAAGATTCCCAACACCAATGTGCCACCAGTTTTTCACAGTGTGGCTCTCTGCCAGTCTCGTTGATTTTTCAACGCATGCATTTTCACCATCAAGTCTTGAAATATTCATCGCACCGCGAAACCTGAAGAGGTATGTCTTGATAACGAAGTGTTACGAGGAACAACACACATCTTACAATGCTGGTGGGAACGCTGTTTGTGGCGGTTAGTTCAAGTTTCACAAGCGGAAAATCCAACCAATGTTTGATCAGTTGACGCTTGGATCCCTCGCCATTCTAGTCTGCGATAAGAACCTTCCTTTTGCTCAGGATCTCCCCATCATTTCGTTCTCGCCTTGGCTCAGGACGTTCCGAAAGCATCCAACAGGTTCCAGGAGATTCCTCTGATCTTCAAAGCCCGTGCATGTGCGCTACCTCGCACAACACAAGAGCTCGCAAAGCGGAAGACTCACTTGGCAGCAGAAGCAGAATGTTGGTTGTTTACGTGCACAGAGCACTTTGCGGAGCTGCCTCGTAAGTTGGGTCATGCGATCCGACGGAGATAACGCGTGTGTAATAATCAACCGTTTGCACAACAATGAGACGCGCTCTTCCTCCTCCTGCGGTATGCAAAATGACACCATCACGGATTTGGCGACACTGCTGGCCATGGTTCCAGATGTGCAGGAAAACATCAAGACGAAAGTGAACAGCCTCGCGCGCAGATGTTGCAACTCATCTGAGTTTGCGAGAGACTATTCGCACTTTGCATTCTGCAACACAAATTCAGGATGACGATGAAGTATCAAATGCAAAACTGAGAGACAACTCCCGATGCCATCGAAGTGACTGATTCGGTCTGTCTGCTGGCAGGAGGATCTCGTTAATTGCGCACTCAATTTGGAGCGAGTCCAGAGGAACCGGTCTGTGGTGTCATGTGCAGCAAGTCGCATCTTCGCTAACTTCCATTCGCCAAGGACAGAAAGCGTTTTTCTCTCCGGAGCGATGCTTCTCACTAAATCATTGTGGCATAATGAAGGATGAAATAATAATGTGAAAGTCTTCACCATTGATTCATTCATTGTCTAAATGATGTTTTGTGGGAAGCACGCGTCAACAACCACTCAGGATCAGCCTTCATTCTTGTTTCAAGTGAGTGGTGGAAAGTGTTCTTGGGCCCGGACAAGTAAAACGAAATCTGTGATAATTTTTGCTTCTTCTGGTGTGTCGCATCTTGATGTGAGCCATACGAAGAGATTCTTGTGAATCTGACTCGTCGGGCAAGAACCTTGATCTCGATTCACAAACACACGTTGATTGGAACACCTTGGATTCGTTGTGATACCAGCGCATGATGACCTCACGACGCCCTTTGTGTTTTACGCAGGACATGCACCCGTGCAGTGAAGGTGTGACGCCGGCACAAATCGCCCTGCAGTCAACAGCTCGACAAATGTAATCCTTCGCCACCTGGATCCACGGTCCATGTGACCTGGCGGCACGTAAAATCCACATCTCTGCAGCGATTGCGTGCGAATCGCGACTCGATCTATATTTAATTAATTTCAAGCTGTTCCTACGGCTCGACCCCACGCATGGACCAAAACATGTCCCTTCTTGGGTCTGTGTACTTCTGCTGCATGTGACAGAAAAAAGTCTCTCCAGCTATTGCACCACGCACAGACAAGCAACGTTCAGGAGTGCGTCGCGTGGTCAAGGAGGAAAGGCTCTCGTACAGGATCAGCTTCCCGAGGAGCCAGCGGTTTTTGACCTGACCTACTGTGGACTCAAGGAAAATGAACAATGGAATTCTGTGGTTTTCAAAACCCGGGGAAATCTGTAGAAAAGCACATTTTGAACCAAAAATCTCTTGGCTGTCAGATTATGAGGAACACAGAAACATGATTTTTATTCCAGTCAAGCTGATCTCAATAGAATCATGGCGTCTTTTTTCATTTTCCAGCCTTTTTGTCAGCACGAAAAAAAGCAGTCGTATCATTTCATGCTAAATTTCCCCCAAACAATCGTATTGATATGAAGGATTCTGACACCTCTCCTGAGGACCCCCGGAGATGGTTTTGTTGGACCTTTCATCACAATATCAATCCAACACAAAAACGATCAATCAACAACACTCAGACTCCCCAGCGAACCGCTCAACGGCAAACAAAGACCCAAATGTAATGTCGGTTTTCATAACACCAAATTGCCACAGCTTTTGTTGAAGACTTTGGAAAGAAAACAAGCACATAAAAACAGTGAACGAAGAACTTTGCAAGCAACTCAGGTCAAATTTTCAGCGACATGGGCTTGAAACAACCACACGCGAGTCCGAACGGGAGGTATTGCACCATGGCAATCTGATCGAGTATCAGTGGAACAAACTTCCCTGCTCCCACAAAGTTCAATCTTTGTGCCTGCACCACACAAAACAGAACAAAGATTGGCTTGCAAAGGATCCCCAAACCGCTTCGAAACGGTTTTGGCAAGTAGACAGTTTGTAGTCTACAACTCTTGTCAAGTCTGGTGTTTGATTTCTCACAAGAAATGTGCCCGACATCTTTGTGAATGTATTGCGAAGAGCACATCCGCTTGAGCTCACCAAGATTGAAAAGCGACGAGAGAGAAGCCGTGTAGAGTGAATCGCCTACATGCAAGGCACACATTCAAAACGCAATAATCGTGTTTACATACTATTGATCGTCCGAGGCCGCGAATGGAAATTATTTTCTGTAACAAACCCAAAAGAAACGCAGCTGAGGACAACACTTTGTTCCGCGAGAAAGAATAGCGCCTGGAGAAGGGAAGTCCATTTGCATGTGGAGTGGCTGACAAATGATCCCAGCTTCACGGAGAAACATTTTCCCGATTTGGTCAAAACGAAATGTACGTGCGAGTTGACACGTTTCTTTTGCTCCGAAGCTGTCTTGATCGTTTCAACACCCTTCTTGACTGGTCTTGAAAATCGAGGGAGGACTCCGAGAGCACCAGCTTCGATTATTTTCTGATGTCTAGAATTTGAGACAAGCCAGCCTGAAGCATCGCACAAAAATTGTTGTGTCTCCAAGTCACATTTTCATTGACACGAAACACAGACAAGATTCCCTTTCTGAAATCCCGCTGCGGTTGTTTCAAAGAGATTTGCCCTCCTCTGATTCAGATAAATATCTTCTTGCGTGCGACAAGTTGCACAAAACTTTCGACGCCAATGGTCCTCACCAAACAATTTCTACAGACTCCCTATGCCCAAGCCTCAAATTTTAGTCTGGAAGATTCTGAAATGAGGTGATTACAGTTGTCCTCCGAGCTTTGCCGTCCAAACAACAACGTCAATACACTTAATGTGTGGTATTTTTTTTGTACACAGAGGAGCACAACCTTCTGAAACCATTACTTTCGTGGACGTTGGTGGCTTTGACCATCAGTTGCACTTGGTCTCGATCTCACCAACAAAAACAAGAATCAGTCCAATCTGGACTTAGAGTCTGCGTGAAACACGAAACACAATACGATTCTGGTTTCTTTTGTTTTTCCTTCATTCAAAAACATGTTAGGAAGAACAGCGATTTGTTGAGAGTGTCTTAGTGTGCGTTAGATTGGATGGGATGGTTCCTCGAGTTCTGTGGGACGGGTGGCAGAGATCTGCGCATTTATTAACAAATTGCAAGAGTCAATACATATTGATCTGAGGAAGGACGGCCTGGACTGTGTTATCTTTCAGCTCCTCGGCTCTGGAAAGCAGCTCTGATGGCCAGATACGAGTACACGGGAACAAATGATTCCATCCATCTTGTTTTAAGATGCTTGTCCCATGCCAAACAGGTTTGGTTTATCTTTTGGACACAGCACAAGACTTCCTAAGAGCCTGTTGGTCACAATTATGAACTATTGTCCTGTGCCAAAGCAGAATGAACCACGGCGAGAATCCCTCACGAAGACTGCTCCATTAACTGTGCCGAGAAACGTACACATGTCGAGTTTCAGATTTGTTGAAGAATTAGAGACTCACTGGGGCGATGTTGGGATTCCTGCCTCTCGGAACGTGACGAAGCCTTTGATGCTGCAAATGGGAATCGGGAATTTCGACTCCAGTCACACTCCCAGCGTTCCAATTGTCATAGCGTCAGATGTTTCCAGAGCGTTTGGGTTTGAAAATGACACTGAAACAGCTGTTTGTTCTGCGCTGTCATTGAAATTAAATCGGAGACAAAACAGCCAAATGTTGTGTGTGCACCGAGACAACATCTGACAAACTGAAGCCATTTTGAAAGGAATTCTGGGACTTTGATTGTCACTCCTTTCAATTGGAATAGCAGGCAAAAGTGAGCCCCGAGAATCACGCACAAACGTCAGTTCATCAGATCATTTCACACTCAACAACAAACGAGTAAAATATGTTTCAGGGTTCAGGAGCAAAAAGCACAAACACCACGTCTTTTTCACTTCAAATACAAGGCTGCGGGCTCATTTCTGCCTTGTCTCACACAACTGTGGTCGTGCGAGCATCTGGTTCCCTTGGAGTCCCTAAGCGCCAGATATGAGGCTTCCACTTCACAGACATCAGAAAAAGCCTGTTCCTTTTCAATTGTTCAGGTGAATTGTTGAAAATTGCATAGAATAATTCACCAGATTGCAGGGCGCGGATTATCAAAGGACGACTGTCAAAGGACGACGTTTGCTTTGAGACAAGTCTTCGTCCTTGTATTCCTCAAAAAGTAAATCTTTGCGACGCCTGAAGCTTCACATGTCGACTCATGTAAAAGTCTTTGAAACATAAGATTGAAAAGACAACACTTCTGTTGTTCGATTTGACTTTCACTGTCTCTGTGTCCTCCGAAACAATCCCACTTGGAGAAGAAGTACCAACCTGTCTCATTGAGCACGCGGCTGCTCATGCAGGGAAAGACAACAACTCCACCAGTGTCCAGGGGTTCAGAGACTTTTGACTCAGGAGAAAAGCAGATCTATCTCTACATTTGTGCCAGGAAGACATTTGAATTAGGGAAGCAAGTCCTATGATTGGCACCACTCCCCACAGTACGGCGTTGAGCGACAAAGAGACGACGGAGCTCTTCTTCTCGTCAGATGACACACGGCTCATACAGCTCATGCGAACAAGCGAATTGCAACTTTCCAAATTGTCGTCAGTATGAAATTTCACTCCTGACATTTCAAAGAAGCAGCGTTTTTCCTATTGAAGTCGGCTTACACCAACACGGCTTTGTGACATCCTTCATCAAAGGCGAAATACCTTCCGGCAGGTAAGTTGACGATGCATTTTCCAAAACAGGGCAAGAGCTCACTCCAAAACCTTTTTGCGCGGTTCGCGGACTCATTGGTTGTATGTAGTTGAGGTTGTCAGCTATCCAGTAGACGAACAAATGTGTACACACACACACACACACACACACACACTCACACACACACACACACACACACACACACACACACACACACACACACACACGTGAACACCAAGTCTCTGCCAACAGGCTTTGCATTCGACATTTGGTCGTTATGAAAAGTCACAACCTTGTGCAAAGGTGTTTGCATTTGCTGAGAATTACTGCAAGAATCAAAGTGTAAGAAGGGACCTTTCTGAGTGGTTTCCATCTGAGGTGTTCCCTTCAAAGCAGAAAAATTTTCTCGAGTGTGGCTCGGTCCCATGAGGAATATTATTTACACAGGAAATTACAGGGCCGAGTTCTGGGCAATCAGAGCTCTCATGAGCTGCAGCAGTGATAAATCTGCGTGCGCTTTGAGATGGGACCTGAGCCGCTGGCCTCCTGCAGTTCTTCTGTGATCAATGTCCGCATTGTACATCAGCGAAAGGAACGTGAAACATCCTCACGAGCAATCACACGGTCAGAAAGATGGGATTCGATGGCAGGCAAGTTGCACTGCACCGTTTGGTCTTGTGTCACATGTTGCAGCACAGGAGGACAATGAATCAACTCTTTTTCTGCGACTACACGAGCACCAAATAAAATCTTCGCTGAGAGCTTTCATTCCTTTTCAGCCCAAAACAAACCAAAGGTGAACTGACCACGTATTTGCACTCCAGGTTTGGAAAAATCTAAAGAGCTGCAGCAACAGTACTGCAGTGCACACGTGTGTCATTCCTTGGGAGTGTTTGGTGCCAAATCCTGTTTTATACATGTTTTGTTTGTTAGTTTTGCACTGAAAGCAATTTTGATTTTTCCATTCTCGCTTCTGGCTTTTTGGGAGACGCCACAAACACATACTTTGCTGGGCTGAAGTGATTCGTACTGTTCCAATTTCGATGAACAAAAGCAGAAGAACCCAAAATATAATGCATGACTTTTTGATCCTGCTTTTTGCAGTGGTATGTGCTTGAAAGGCACAGTGCAGGAAAAAGGAGACAGTTGGTGCTGCCCAGCTGAAGCCCATGGGCCGGGCATTGTGCAGTGTTGTAGGGTCTGGAGTAATGGAGCCAACTGAGTGTGAAATAGGAACGTCGGATTGTGTGGATTTATGGTCGACTCGGATTGTAATGAGAGTTAATGATGCAGGTTGCAGGACACTGACTTCCTTTGGGGACTTTTACACTGTACGAGATGAAATGAAGACGTACGAATTGTGTGTCTGTCTGTGTGAATGTGCATTTGCAAAGAAATGCACGCAGCTTGCGGCTCAAGTGCATTGCCCAAGCACAAGGTGTGCACAACTGAGAAGGACGTTTCAAGACAAAACAAAAAAAAAGAGGTGACACTCAGATCCTGAAGTCATGCCGGCCACACCCTAAGAGAACCGTCGTGGAACACCGGACTGTCCTCGCACCAAAGAACGACATGCTTCACAGTGCGGAGTCACGACGATTGTAACAAAAGAGCGAACGTAATGAATGTAGATTTCGCGCGAGGACAAGGTGGAATAAATGCAGACTCAGTGCAGATAAGTACTGTTTATCACTACAAACTAACCCAATCACCAGGGCCATTATCTACATTCGCCTCAAACTGTCGTCAGTCCACCCGTTCGTACCGGCCAAATTACATCCCCGTCTTTCCAGCAAGAGCACACACATTACATCACAATAGAAATTGCAATAAACTGCGATTTGCGAGGGACTTTCGCAGATGTCAGAAACAAATCACAGTTCGTGCAGTGCATTTCTTCAGCAAAAGGAGAGCCTGTTGTTTTCGAGCTGCCTGCAGCTGCAGCTGCACTGCAGGGAAGTTTCCTTGTGCGGGACAATGGCTCGAGTGATCCCGCCTCACTTCTCAGTCGCGCGAGTGTGAAATTCCGTAATGGAGCGGAAAACATTCATCAATCGCGCGCACAGCCACAGCCAACGTTAATTAGTCTGTGTGTAGGCACAGAGGCTTAATTAAGGCCAATATACCCGCGCCAGAATTAATGTAGCACGATCTACTTGTGGGAACAAAAAGGAATCACAGCTCCAGCTGAGCGATCAAGGAAGCGAGGACATGTCTGCACCGACGTCATTGCTGGTGCAGAGATGGAACTGGCCCGAACAGAGCAAGAATGGGTTGGAACGCTTCGTCTTTGAAGGCGCAGTTCAGAGCCCATGCATTCTGTCTTGAAGATCGTCGGGTGGCTGTCTGACTCCAGACAATGAAATTAATCTTCACATGCCAGGCAAAGAATTCGCTCAAAATCAAATTTGTACAGTCGTCTCAACTGCTCGCAAAGTCTGACGACCACGCAAGAAAGGAAGTGCTGAGAGGATGCAACACAGATACAAGTACGAGTATGTTGCGGTGGCCATCGAGGATCGTCTGGGGTGGGTGCTGGGGTAAACGACCCACGTAAAGTTGGTCCTGCCCAGGGGGAGTGTGGGACCTTCCTCAGTTTCAAGGTGGGTTCTTGAGTAGGACAATCCTCAGGTTGGTCCGACCTGGGTGGCAGGAGAACTTGCCAAATTTTGTTGATAGCACTGGTGTGGAACCAATCTCATCTTGAGGCAGGTCCAGCTCCACCCCCAAAGTGCAGTGGGTCATATACCCAGGAGGGAATGCCATTCGCTGTTACCAGTGCTCGGAGGTGATCATCTCCTCGCTCCCATTGTTTACCATACATAAGGCCCCTGCTGTGCCATTGTCTGAGTTCTTGATCTGACAGTTGATTATCAAGTAATCTACTGTTTTGGAAGTGCACTGATGTCAAACCATTTAAGTCTTTTGTGTTAAATGGTTTGATATGGGTGCACTGGGCTAACAGTAGAATTACTGAAAAGGAATCTAACGTAAAGAACAAAGAGAATGGCTCAGACGGGGCCTTATCAGTGCGTAACACAGGCCCGCTTTGAAGGGCGCGCTTGTGCAAGAAACACGAAGCAGACGAACTTCATCTGCTGCCTTGTCCAAAAGTACACCCCAACACGTCCCGCATGGAAAGTAGGTGTTCGAATAGACCCTTTCGCAAGATTATGCTTCGGTCCCAAGAACTTTGTCATTTCAGGATCATCCGTGCAAGTGTGCGCCTGAAGACCAGCGTCACATACCAATGAAGTTTGACCAACTGCAACACGGAGAAACGTTGTGGTGAGAACAAAGAAACAAGGCTAATAAATCCTTCTCCTGCGTTGGTTTGGTTGTGAACCACACAAACGAACCCACTCGACCAGTGTTGAAGCTTGCGGACAAATCGAAAAATGTTGAACGAACGTGTTCATACTTCCAGTTTACAGCACAGATGTGACGGAACAACTACGAACACGGACAGTCTATGGACGTGTGGAGACTGGCTCCACAGAAACGGCAAGCGGCGCGAAGCAGCTCCTCCTGCCCATGGATTCTGGCCACAGCGAGAGACTGATGTATCCAGGCAGAATTTTGTACCAGTTGCCAAAAGATCGCATCTCTGAGCTTCCTGTTCTTCGGGACTTTTGTCAATTGCTGAAGGGTGCAGCTGCTCGTATACTGTATTCATGATGGGTTGAATAGCCGAGACAGTTCCACAGAAAAAGGAAGGTCCTCCTCCACCAAGTCCAAACAGTATCTGGGTGGATCTATCGCCGTCGGTCACAATCCCCCCTCCCAAAAAACGTGATGTTCTTCGGCACAACAACAGAATGCCACTTTGAGGTAATTAAAGCGATTTTCCAAATTGCTTTTGTTGCTGATGAATCAGCTTTATGGCTCCAAGGATTTATCTCTGAAGATTGAATCACATTTTCCTTGAGGCAATTTGTGTCCGATCCTGACGCAAAGTTGTCTGTTTTGAGGTTTCCATTCTGTCAACTAAGAAACCTTCCAGGAAAATACTTCGGGAAAAACGTACACAAGTAAGAAGGCCCACACGCACACAAGATTCAAGCCCCAGCTTCTTTTGGTATGCACGTCTGAGGACCAAGGCCAACGCCGCTCTTAATATCTTGATTGAAAAAAAAAGAAGAAATCCAACGTTTCTGCAAACCTCGTCAGCCTTTGTTCCCTCTCCTGTGCGCTCAGCAGAGTCAAGAGTCATTGAGGAACTTTGGGAGTCTCGATACAGACCGCACCCACTAAGTCAAAGGACCTGCACAGAATTCTGGCTCCCCGCTCTGTGCCAAGACCCCCACAACATACAGGAAGGTGGATAAAAACGTCTCGTACACCACGGAGATGTCTGCCTGCCAAAACATTTTCAGTCTCAACAGTCAGAATGGCCACAGATTTGTCTGGGCAAACTTACTCCAAATGAAACATGCAGGTGACGCATTCGGTAAGACAGCGGCACGTTCGCAGGGTCCTCAGAGAATTCGTGCTTGTCTTTCCGAATCAAAGAGGACTTCGTTCACTCCACCCACACGCAACCTTTTTGGAATTGGAGCAAGCCTTTCTCGCATGCATCCAGCGCAACTCGACGCCAATTTAAATGTAAATGCTGTAAAGATCTCCTTACCTAGACCAATCTGGAGCAGGAAGATGGACAGGGCGAGGAGGACGGCTGAGGGCCGGAGTGCGTCCATCCTGCAGCTGCCCGGCGGAATGTGTGATGCGCGAGTCACTCTATGGGCGCAATCCACCTCGGACCCGCGCTAAATCCATGACTTACTTCTTGCTGAATTACAGACACAAACGCACTTTGTCGTCAACCATTTGGGACTGCATTGAATTCTGTCAGCTTTTTTTTCTCTCAGGCGTCAGAAGGCAAACATCAGGCAGAACAACAAATCACCACCTGTGGCTCAAAATCTCAGAAAAGAAAGTTGTTCCAGCCACAACGGAAATGTCAAAGTTGTGAATCCGTTGAAGTTTTTGATTGCAAAATTTAGTAAAGAGCTGAGCTCAAAGGCAAATGTGATGGAATGTTACTTTTGAGACACGTGCTTGCTCTGAAAGACTTGAAAAGTAAAACTGAACCCAACCGCATTGCCAGAATCGAAACACTTTGAAGACCGTTGTGTGTCTACTCAGAGCGGCATTGCAGCCGTCATTGAAATTTTGTACTGCAGTCCGAAAAGGCAAAATCACTTGACTCACTACAGATGTAGATGGTGGATGAGAGTCATGCGAGCTGAGCTCTCTCGCAGCGCGTATAAATCCATGTTGAGCGGTTCGTGTCCGGGATAAGACTGGGCGAGCGCGGGAAGCGAACAGCTTCTTCTTCAGACCCCATCGCACGTCGTTCTCTTTGATCCCTTTGAAGCTGCTTCGTGCACTGCGGCCTTGTGAAGGAAGTAGAATCTGTTCTGAAACTGTTCACAAATCCTCTCTGTTCTTTTCAAGGGAAACGTATGTCATGCTATGTACGCATCAGGCACCTGGAATCTGCCCGCTTCAGAGCAAACTGACTGCAAACAAAGAGGGGCACAGTTTGCAAAAGCACGCAACAAGTTGGAACTTGCCAGTTGCCAGACACACAGACACACGGAACAAAGCACTTGCACGGAAACGGCATGCCAACGACCTGGAGTTTAGTCCCTGTGAAGAGATTACGGGACCTTCACTAGACATAAAAAAAAGAAAGTGAGTAGAACTGAATTCTGTTTCAAAGGTTATTGTTTCAAAAGTTTTTCTCCCACCAGTTGTGTGAGAGTATACTGTACCGAGCTCCTGGAAAAGTTGGACTTGGGAAACTGCTTGAAAATTAAAATAGAGGGCTGTGATTTGCTTAGATTATGACCAGGACCAGTCACAGAGCTAGACTGAGCAGGAGCCAATGAGAGAAGAGCTTCCATCTTGGTTTGGTCAGTCAGGAGTGGCAGCCATTGTGGGAAGGCAGGATTTCAGGTTAGTCCCATATTTTTGAATATTTTCAGTGAAATCAGGGGAGAAATGTGTATAAAAGTAATTTTAAATTGAAGCTGTAAAGGTTTTGAGTGAGGATGGCTAGAAAAGTTGGTGGATTTTGAGGGATTTGGGGGATTTTTAGAGGGATTCAGTGGGCAGCCTGAAAGTGTTTCTCATTTGTTTTATGAAATAATGGCTTTTATGAAGGGAGAAATGATGTAGAAAGACATTGTGGCAATTATTTTGCGTGGAAGCATTGAATTTTAGGTGGATTTTGAAGGACTTTGATTGGGAACTGATGGAAACTCAAGGGAGATACAGGGAGATGCAGGGAGATGCAGGGAGATGCAGGGAGATGCAGGCAGATGTAGAATCTTGCTCCAGTGGCTGTGTATATGCTTGGGAGATGCAGGGAGATGCCAGGAGATGCTTGGAGATGCAGGGAGACACAAGGAAATGCAGACACATCCCCTGGAGCAAGGTTCTGCATCTCCCTGTGTCTCCCTGCATCTCCCTACATTTCCCAAGCATGTACACACCCACTGGAGCAAGGTTCTGCATGCTCCCCTGCATGTCCCTGCATTTCCCTTGGTATTTTCATGCATGTACACATTTTGTCACCCACCAAAATTGTTTTTGGTCATTTCAGTCTTTTTGGTCATTTGGGTGATGGGTGGGGCAATGTGTGATGGTGATGGTGATGGGGTTTTTCTCCCACCAGTTGTGTGGGAGTATATGGAGCTCCTGGAAAATTTGGACTTGGGAAACTGCTTGAAAATGGACACAGAGGGCTGTGATTTGCTTAGATTATGACCAGGACTACTTGATTGAGCAGGAGCCAATGAGAGAAGAGCTTCCATCTTAGTTTGGTCAGTCAGGAGTGGCAGCCATTGTGGGAAGGCAGGATTTCAGGTTAGTCCTATATTTTTGACTATTTCAATGAAATCAGGGGAGAAATGTGTGTAAAAGTAATCTTTAATTGAAGTTGTAAAGGTATTGAGTGAGGATGGCCAGAAAAGTTGGTGGATTTTGATGGATTTGGGGGATTTTTGGGGGGATTCAGTGGGCAGCCTGAAACTGTTTCTCATTTGTTTCATGGAATGCTTCAATGAAGGGAGAAACAATGTAGAAAGACATTGTGACAATTATTTTGTGTGGATGCATTGAATTTGTGGTGGATTTTGATCAATTGGGAACTGATGGAAACTCCAGGGAAACGCAGGGAGACACAGGGAGATGCAGGGAGACGCAGGGGCACCGGTGGGAGACCAGTAGCCCCTTCTTGGGGGGCCATTCCTTGTTTTGAAAAGTTTTGAAGTGTTCAAATCACCGGCTAAACTTTGTCCCAACAACAAAAAAAAACTCTTGATCGAAACAAGGTGCTGTGAGGATTCGCACACAGACACCGCTTTTCGAGACCTTTGGTCCAGGAAAGAGAACTTTGTGTGATTGAACAGTCCTGACCAAAGTTTCCTGCAGTATGTGAACTCACTTCAAGAACAATGAAGTGACGTACGATAGGCTTTGCGACCGCAGCGTTGCAGAGTCAAGACAGGGTTCACAACCAGAACTTGCATTCTGACATCAGGACAGAACTCGGATTGGGGTCTTCTTGCATCGTACATGTTCAACCGGCGGCTGGTCCAGGATTGATTGGGGATACTTCAGCTTCGAGGTGAGTCATGCCAATGGGGAGCTTTGGATGCTTCACGCACCACATTTCTGTACAATGTAGTACATGGAAAACAGGATTTCCACATGAACATTTCCCTGTCCTGTTTGTGAACAAAGCAAACAACATAAAGCAGAGATTGTGCTGAAGTTTCCAAATTCAGGTCTTTCCCCACTTGTTTGAGAAAGAAGAAAAAAGAATCTTTGCAATTTTCTGAGGCTTCAAAGCCAGTGTGTTTTGCAGAAATTTCCACGTGTTTGCTGAAAAATGCCTTGTGAAATGAGACCAAAATGCACCCATAGATGTATGTGGCATCTAAACCTCCTCCAATTAACTTCAGTTCCATACCCAAAGTCCAGAGTGCAACACAAAAAGTGCTTTGCTTGCATGAAATACTTGTGTGCTTGCCAGTGTTGCCAGATTGGGCTACTTATCGCAAATTGGGCTACTTTTGACCTCGAGTTGCTACTTTTTAGGTGATTTGAACACTAAAGCATACATTGTATAATGTATGGTGATGGTGAAAATCACCTATAGGCATCAAGAGGCTAAATCTGTGAATGCAAGTTTGAAAGTGTTCTATTTGTTCGATTTTGGTCATGTTTGGTTTTTTTGTTCACTTTCAGGCTGTAGTTGATGCACGAAGTGTCAAAAGAACATATTTTTGCTCCTACGTATTTTTACGGGCAAAAACCAATATGGCTGACATGGTGAAATTTGGG
>JAAUXT010151963.1_pt1 | contig 57338 bp, 68 predicted proteins | sample 7278171 | NCBI WGS metagenome assembly JAAUXT01 (sample SAMN14350112, study PRJNA611818) | marine sediment metagenome | isolation source: surface marine sediment (1.8m) | place: French Polynesia: Moorea | collected 2018-08
AAATGTTGCTGCAATTGTTCTTCTTGATGAATTAAAAAACCGCATTTCAAAAGCTCCCTCAGTTCCCCACATATCGGACGACGAACACCAATTCCTGGATCTCCCACGTATTGCGATGTTGCGCCCATTGTCGAGAACAGGGACGCAATGCAAGACGCATCCATAGAGGAACTGGCACAAGCAATGCAGGGCCCATATGCTACTGGTGAATAGGGCGTTTGCCATGACGTTTTCATGTGAACAGACCTCGCTCACGTCACGATGGCTGCCAGCGGAGAACCTTCCGGAACAGATGAGGCCTGTTCCACACCGGACGGGTCTTGCCAACAGTGACATAGCGTCATTGGCTGGTGGCACACTGTCTTGTGCACAGGTGCAACTCGTGACGTATCCAGGGCGCAAAACAGGCCTGATCCAACAGGAACAAAACACACGACGACTGCAGTGCGACAGAAGCCTGCAGAAGAACAAATGTCACGGCAGATTTCCCACGTTCATGAAGCTGCGAAGTCATGGGCAAATTGCGCCATGCAAAAAGAAAGGTTTAAACGCAGCATAATGAGAGGGGTTTGTTCGCAATCAGAGATGCGTATGGAACCCAGAGACAGAAGCACAGAACCGAGCTCAGTGTGAAAGCTTTTTCTTTCTCTGGGAGGGAGGGAAAAAGGCTCCAAACATCACTCACAGTTCTGCCTCTCTTCCCCCGCACGCTGCTCTCCCCTCCCGCCGGGGGTGGAATCAGGCCTCGGACCAGGAGGGGCCGAACCCTTCTTCGAAAAATGTGCAAGGGGACGAAAATGGGTCCGCGTCCGTAAAGCCAAAATTGGGACGGCAAATGCTTTTGAAGGGCCAGGGTGGCGCCCCTTGCGCCCCCTGGATCTGCCTCGGCGCCACCACCAGCACTCAAAGCATCGTAACTGATGAGACTCGGAAATTGATCAAAACAAACATCAGATAGAAGGACGGGAAATGTGCTCAACGCGGCATTCCACTTTAAAGGTAGTACAAATGTTTGCTCTTCTTGAATCAAAGAAATTCTCAATCAGTAGCCACTCGACGCGGCGCCATTAGCGGCTTCAGTCGCGATGCCTGGATCAACAGAGATGCTGCTGATGCTGCTGCTGTTGTTGTGCAGTGCGAGGCCCGGTTCACACTGGAGGCGTCATGCAACCCCAGGGGCGATGCGTCGTCGCGTTGCCTCTTTGGGCGTTGCTTTGCAACATCTGTGTTTTGGGGTGCACAACGGATACGTCAAATCACGCGTCTCTGTACAAGTCATTGGTGAGACGTGGTGCCCATTGAATTAAACAGGAGACCAAGCCAGACGTATCCAGCGCGAAACGTGCCTGAGACCTCTTCCTCCTTTCCAAGTTCTGAAGATATCTGTTCAAATGGGGAAGGAGACAGAAGTGCAATGAACATGGTGTCTTGCACCGGATTCTCTCTCTTGCACTGAACTGATCTCTGGATTTACAGCGGGTGCATGACGCGCTGAATCTCTGTGCAAATCCCCTGGCGATGCTTCGCTCAATGATCTGAACAGAAACGCTACGCACGGCGCATCTACAACTCTGGTCCACCCACCCTGATCAGCATTCAACACTTGAGACAGATGAAATCCTCCAATCGATGTGCCTCGGAAATTCATGGGTCAGAAGAGCCGGTCTGTGGCTCCAGTCCTGCAAATACGCGCAAAATCACCGAGTCTCCTACGAGATACAGGAGGCTTCAACCCTCCCTGAACCTGCCCCGAATCAAGGGGTGGGGGTTCCAAACCCCTAAAGATGAACCCCGAGAAAACCACGGAGTCATAGGTCACGTGCCCATAAAGGAGAAACAAGCGCTTCGGCGTAACTGGCTTCCTCCCCGCTCCTCGTTGCGGCGAGTACCGGCTCCACCCGCCTAATTACCTGTCTCCGGCAATCACAGGCCGTTTCCTACTCCACTAATAAAGATACTCGTCTCCACGAGAATGTGCTCGAGCTCCGTGGATTGGCTGTGGAGACCTCTCCACGCGCGCTGATGGCGGTTTTCAGGCCCGTTTTACGCTGGGGTGCGCGGCATGTGTTGCGTCTTAACGCACCGCGTCAGAACGGCACCGGATGTACCGGCGGCGCAGCGCGACTGGTGAGTCCACAAGTTCACGGACGCAATGCTTGACGTGTCCAGTGTGCACCCAGCTGTTTCATACGCAGCGCCCAATGGGACACAACGTACCCCCGTGTGAAACAGGCCTCTCCGCGCAGCGAACAAGATGACAACATGAGGCGCATGGCAATTCGCGTGATTCCGCAGTGCGCGAATGTAAGTCCCCCGGGTGCGAGGGATTCCCCTACTTCTGCAGAGTTCGGTCAGGGCTCCCTCCCACTGGAAAGGCAATAACACGATGCATCCGCAGCGTTCAGGCCGGGGCCACGCTGGGTAAGACGGACGCGATGACAGAAGCTGGCTTCACAAGTGTCTTGCGTTGCGTCCCATTTCTTGTGCAAGTCAACAGGCGCCGCGTCAAGTCAGTAAAGCAGTGACCGCGACGCATACAGTGTGAAACAGGCTGAAGAGAACAATTTGTCCATCTGTAATGCGGCTGCGCATCAAGCATGAGACAGGATTGTGGCTGCGCGCGAGGGGCGGGTTCCCCGGGGAACCACCGGGGACTCAAGGAGACTGAGCCTCACAGTCTTCTGCCTTTGTAACAACAGAATTGACGCTCGCCAGTGGACTGACCTTGCTGTGCGCTCAGATACCTCAGGTCTCAGGGAATTCCCTTCCAAAAAGGACAGATCTTCGATCGCGCGGACCCTGGATCAGCTGACGAAGGCGTTGCCTTAGAGACCCGGGTGATGTTATTTTGGATGCACCGTCTGAGTGAAGTCCCGGAAGACCTGGGTTCCTCCCTGTTCTACTTGTTCGGCAGCAGGAAAGTGCAGCAGCAGAACTCGACAATCCAATGATCTGCTGCACGACACTGGGTGTGTCCTCCAAGGCTTCTCTCGCAGGCCTGAAACACACCGGATTCGACATCGCTTGTTCACATTGAAAACGTCATGCCTGGCGTCTTCATGCAAGTCGATTGACACTGCCACGCATGACGCAGCCTTGAGAAACAAGCCTCGCTCACACTCGCGGTTTGATTTTCGCTCAGGCGTCTCCCCAAGGTTTCTTCTCACAGGGACACAAGGCCAAAGCGCATTATTCTCGGAGCTCACACACCTTGAAGACAATGCGCGTCAGAGTGTGGACGCCGCCCTTGTGGCAGTGTTCGTTGCTGACGCGTCATCCCATCAGCGTGGAACAGAAGGCCGCAGCTCTGAGACAAACTGCTTCCAGTCACACTCGAACTTGGGACAACAGCAAGCCCCAATGCAACATTCTTCTTCAACAATTTGCCACCGAGATTCCACTTTGTTTTCGTCACACAAACGCACATGAAGAAATTTCATTGCATCCAGTCCATTTGCACAACTGAGTTGGAGGAACTGACTCCACTGTGAACAACCCTGAACACAGGACATAATCGTAAACACGAAAGTTGCACGACCCTCCCCCCCTTTCCTTCCTCTGGCCGGGCTCATTCACACAGGACGCGCCGTGCGTTGCATCCGTGTCAGGTCAATAGAAATCTGTCGCAAACGTTATTGGGACACAACGCAACGCGTGACACATCCCAAGCGACGCCGCAGGGGGCGGAAGGCGGAAGGCACGCCCGGGCGCCCCGACCTCCTCCCTCAGCGCTGCTCCCTGAGCAACAGCCCCTGCGCGTGAGAAGCTTCGACAGAATTAATTTCTGCCGGAGATGAAAATCCTTCGCAAATCTTCCGCTCATTTCATCCCGAGTGGCAACTTTTTGCGCACAGAACCTGAGGCTTCCTTCACGCCGGATGTGTTGTGGATCTTCGGTCTGAGTTCACGCGCTTCGTCAACAGCGACTTCGGGCAAACTCAGCTGCACGCGTGCACGCGTTCAGCGCTGGTAACCCCACCCCCCCTAGAAAATCCACATTTTTGCTTGGGGTGTACGTAGCTGCCATTGTGCGTGTGGAATGTGGATAGCCACGAGCTTGCGTGTTCACCGAACCTCGCCAACACGTCGACGAACGGATGACACACCCAGTGTTACGCCCCAACAAATAGTACAAGTTGATGGGTTGCGCGATGAGGCATCCAAAACAATTATTTGTTGCCGTAGCTACTTATATCTAAAGGACATTTCTACTTTTCTGCTTTCAGGTAAGACTTTCCGTTCCTGTGACCAAACGTGTTCGTCAAGTGACGCCAGTCCTGACGTCGCGCGCAGGACGCTTCTGACGGGCACCCGGCGAGGGCAGCCGGTCCATTGACGCAGGGACTTGTCCACGTAAAGTCTATCCGCTCGGCGGAGTTGGGAGGACCTTGAAACTCCGGCTCAGCCTGATTGCTTCCCCCACTCCCATTTTCCGGGGTTTCATCTGTTTTCAAAGCTGCATCCACATGCTGCGTCCCTGAAAAAGTTTCAGCCCCACAATGTCGCTCGTTCACACTGGATCCGTTATGCTTTGCGTCGCTGCACAATTCAATGTACAGGGACACAACACCAGGCGCACCCTGTGTGCAAACGCCTTCCAGGCTTGAAACCGGATGAACCAAAGTCTTTCATTTGCAGGCAGTTAAATTACTGCAGAGCAATATGGGAGATGAACTTGTAGAAACGTTCTCCAGAAATGAACTTTACTTCAAACACACTCGATGTACATTGCGCCAAGCGAATGTCATTCAGTCAGAGTTTATGTACCAAAGACTTTCAGGGAGCTTTCACACACATAATCACCTCCTTTGATACGGATTCCAAACCCTGACATTTGAAAAAATCTCTTCACAAAGAGATTGCGGGGATTTTTGAAGTCATAACTTAATTGGCATTTGCACCGTGCGGAGGTTTTTGACGTGAAAAGAAGGATTTTCCTCTTGTGGGCTCGAAGGTCTGGTTCATTCACGCCGGATGCGTCGTGCGTTTTGTGTCAGTGCGAGTCGAGGGGCGATGCGTCACTGAGACGTGTCTTTTTCCGCGACGCGGCATCATCTCTTGCTCACCCTTGACGCGTGATTGCGTCTCTGGACGTCAGCGGACCCTGCGTCACAAGTAACTACGCAGGGGACATTGACGTGCACAGCAACGCAATGCGCGACGCACACAGCGTTAAACCCAGACCGAGGCAGACAACAATGGCGAAAAGCGAAGCTCTTGGCTGCGGGGCTGTTTACCGCTTCACTCTGCCTCCCCAGTCCTACATTCTGTAATTTCCCCTGTACAAACAGTAATCCGAACCTCTTCAAATTAATAAGCGCACTGCGCCGCAGTGCAATGGATAGGTAACGTTCAGACAGCCTCATTTACGCTCCATTCAGAACCTGCCCATAAAACTGCGGCTCTATGATTGGCTGCGCCCTGTGAAAAATCAGACCTCTCACCACACGGCCACGTGACGTCGGATTTGACGCCAGCGTAGCAGGAAAGAACATCACGTCACAAGGATCACAAGGACGTGTGTTTTGGGCCTTGTTTCATGAGGGACCGATGAAGGATAAAGCGTTGAGTCCCTGTGCTCGACGTAGAGCACTGCGACGAAGCAGTGCACAAAAAATTTGTGCGGAGATGCACACGCTTGACGCATCGCAGGTGAAACAGGCCGAGGTGGACAACGAATGGTGCCACAAGGAAGCAGAGTCCTGTTTGTCAGAAGACACACGCAGCTCTGAGAGCGTAATGCAAAACGTCAGAATGTAAAGATAACTGAAGTAATTCATGCACCCCGTTTGCCTTTGTCTCTCCTGTGCTCTGTCGCTGTTTCATGTTTGTCATGCTTGGGAATATGGATTCGGAGAGAAAAAGCTTTCGCACATTCCGCAAATACATGTAAATAGAGTGAGACGTGCGGCTTGGGGATGAAGAGGACAAAGACAGAGTCTTGATCATGGAGACGTGTATGCATTCTTCTGCTCATGTGTTGCAGTCGCAGGGCCTAGTTCTGCCTCGTGCGTCCTGATGCAGTGTCCATTCGCCGGTTTTAGGCACAAGGACATCACCACGGTCCGTGTCCGTGACTCAGACCGTGCAGGTCACGGACGCGGATGTCGACAAACGTCCCTGCTGTATTCGACTGTGCAGGGTCGCACGACGCACGCATGTCGCATCCAGAGTGAACCGAGCCTCATTTGCCTCGTAACGTGCATGTGGACTCCAATCACTGTAAAACAGACCAGAAAGCAAATCCTTCGTGCCTAGACAACATAAAATCCGACCGTTTCCTGTGTGAGGAAACGCAAAACGCCGTAAGAGGAGCGTTGTGAATGTCGCCGCGTCGCGACGAGGCGCGTTCTGAGGGAACCTTCATCGAGTCTGTTTTTCCTGCACGCACAGACTGTGAGATTCATACCGGAAGCGTTGTGTTTTCTGCACAAGTGTTGCTGACTGGCCGTGTGTGCGTGCAGAGACGCAACGCGTTTTGCATCCAGAATGACTGGCTCCCAGATATACAAGAACAAACGCTCTCCGAGTATTTGGTCTGCAAAGTGGCATGCAAAGCGCTTCACCTGTTTACAGTGCGACAGGGACCACAGACAAACACAAACCATCGGGTCACATAAGTTTTGATCTGTTCCACAAGGTTAGAGTTTTACATCTTCACCCACAACAGAAAAGATATTTTTTGCCTGGGGTGGTGAGGATGCAACATTGTACGCAAGATCCAGGGGACTCACGGTGCCCAGGCCGCTGACGTACGAAGGAATGTTTTGTTCCAAAGTCTGGACCACCAAGCAGGTTTCCAGTTTGCGTCTCTGACAGGGTGGACCCAGGGCCTTCCTGGTTGATGGTTTTCCAACCTGATCCTGAATTTCCTCTTGGTGCCATGTTCTGGGAAGTCTTGTTGCTCACATAACGTGGAAGTTGACTTGACATATTTGGATAGAGAGTGATGTTTCTCGTATGTACGAGGCTACTCTGAGTGACCCCTGGCCTCGGGGACCGGCCTGAGCCTCGCTCACACGACGACCAATCTTCGCATCTTTCACGAGAGGAACCACCAAGTCCTCGTTCACACTGGCTGCGTCGTGCACTGTGTCCCTGCGCTGAGACCACGGCAGCTTGAGGTACAACATCCACGGCCACGGGCAGGAAAGAAACGCAAATTTTGTTTGAGGGTCTTGCTCCCTGCAGCACCCACGGCATTCCACACAGACGCATGAGATGACGCTGCCAATGTGCACCCAGGCACCCGCGACGCAGCACGCGTTGACTCGTGCAATGACGACAATGGTGACGCATTCCGTACGAAACACGGCCACACTGCTATGCGCAACGCATCCCGCGTGAACTGGGCCGAGCTGTCTTCCCCGCTGTGCTTAACCTCTCTGTATCGTTTCGGGGATGACTGCCTCCCCTCATCTTCTCCAACAACTCGCAGCTTTCCCTATTTCAACATTGGCACGTGGCCTCGTATCTCATACCATTCCAATTTTTGAAGCTGCCATTCCTGCATCGATTTCCCATAAAATATGAATGGTAATTTTCAGCTATTTCAACGGTTACGCTCTCAGGCGATGGGTGGTGAAACATTAAGCATGAAACAAGATGGGGAGGAAAAATCTCGGTCTTTTCTCCCCGGACGAAATGACCCGAGAGAGGTGGGGTCTGACAGGGTGGGCCTGTGGAGGGACATATGTTGGCTACTTCACACTTACCACACACGACACACTGCACGCTCACAAGCACACGCTCACACGTAGACACACACACACACACACACACACACACACACACACACACGTGGCGATACCAAATTCTTTGAGACGGATTCAAGCTATTTCCCTTCCTTTTCCAAGCGAACTGCACCACTGCGACAAAAAAACCGGGGCAATTCTGCAGACTCTGCGAGTTAGACAGCAATAAAAACTGTAGTGCCTAACACAGCCATATTTAGCGACTGGCGAGATGAGATAGAAATGTAGGGCTTATCCGAGTCAATCCGAGAGCACCGCCACGTTAAATGACCCCTGCGAGACGAAATTGCAGTTATATGCAGCGAGCATAGCTGGGATAGCAACATGAAAACGCCAATTCCACAGGCCCCGGGAGTGCCACTATGTATCAAACGGAATCGTCAGAACCGTTTGGAAAGGGACCCCCCATTGTTCAGAGTGGCTGGTACCGCTGCAGTGTGAACTGAATTAATGCGATATATTTGTCTTTTCTCATGCACGAAATTAGCGTTTAGCTTCTGGGGAGCGCGGTTCAGTTCTGCAATTAACCCTGGCGTGCGTGTGCCGGAGTCCCCACGCACTGGTGCTCGCGTTGTCTCTGATGGAATGCAACGGCTGTGGAAGGCTGGATTCGTCATGCGTGGCGTTCCAGCACACGTCATGCAATCAGCGATGCGTGTGTCTGTCGCTGAGGCGATGGTATGGCAGACAGTTTCAACTGCAGAGCCGTCGCCGGTGTGGTTCACGGAGCGTAGGGCGCACTGCTTCCTGTCCATCAACCCAACCAACATCCCTTCAGAACAAAGAGTGCGTCACGCACCACGTCAGAAAACTGGTCACGTTGCGTGCAACTCCAGAACGTCGCTGATTCCAGAACAGAGTTCAGGAAATGAAGCTCAAATGAAGTGCTCCTGTCTCCTGGCAACAACCTGCACTTCCGCTGTTCACTTCCGCTCACGTGACCTGAGATGCTGGAATGCCAACTTTTGGGGGCACAAGCACAAACTTGGGGAGGGGATAATTCTCGGGGAGGAGGGAATCGTTCCCATGACCTCGGGAAGTGAGTTTGCCAACCCGTCCCGACACCTACCATGCAAAGGTTTTTCATTTTGTATGAAATTCGATTTTGTGATGGGGCTTCTCCTGTGGGCTTCCTCTGCCCCTCAGCCACATCCGCTCTCGGGGTCACAGGTCCATAGATTTCAGATTGGACCCACCTCCCATCAGCCCAGCACACAGTCGTCCGCAGGGCGTAAAATGAAAGGAAAACTGTTGATTTCCCGCCATCGCCCGATTTCCCGCCATCTCCCGCAATGCGGGTTGATTGACCCGCGACGATAACGACCATTTCTTATTGTTCCAAACGACTGAAGCCAAAATAGATGCTCCTCCCCCGGCATCGATCTGAAAATCCATAGCACCCTCAACTACACTAACAAAACACAGTCCTGCCTCGCCGCGCCGGCCAGATATGCGTCTTTGGACAGGTTCACACTGTGGGCGTCGCACAGCGTCCCTGAAGAGGTCAGTGAGCGAGGACGCAGCGCACAGCATGACCTTCGCCTACAACGACTGAAGTGTGAAACAAAGGAACACACAACACGAATCGTCCAGGGACACAAAGCGTATCGCAGCCAGTGGCGACGAGGCCAAACAACGTGATTATAAAATCTCAGCCATACTTTTGCTGCGGGACTGTGGAGGGAAAAAATCACTCGTATTGATGGCCAGGCCCATCTCCAGCGAAGACTAAATCCCAACGCACATCGATCTGTGTGTTCAAAGAAGCTGCTAAGCATGGCTTGTGTAGGAATAAGGGTCGATTATAGGTTTACAATATGCCGGCGACGGTGTATGTCTCAAGGTAGCTGAGGCATTTTTTTCGCGCGGTGCGTGACCTTATCTGGGGCAATGTTCGATGGAGGGCGTGAGGGACTTTAATGTGTTTTTTCCTTGGTGCACTTACTTAAACATGCCTTGTGAAAAGGAATCTGTTTGGAGGTACTGTACCTGATTTTACCCAGGAGACAACAGTAACCTTGGAGAAAAGGACACAGGTCTGTCCTTCAAATTGCCTCTGGATGAAGCGGTTGTTCCGAGGTCAAACTACGTGGGATTTCGATCTTACCGATTTCGAGTTTGGTGGGGACGATTCTGGTGCCTTGATTCACACACAGTCCTCTCATTGCTTCCAGATGCCCATCAGAAACGAGTTAATTCTGCAACAGGGAAGGATTTTCCAAGAAACAAGCAATTAGTCGTGTAGACACTGCAGCATCGTTGATAAGTAATTACCAATGGAAACATCCTGAGGAGGAGGTCCATAGTTACCCATAGTTACCGGCCAATCTCTCGTGTCTTCAATAGCAACGCTAATTGTGCATCATCCGCTTCGGGTCATTTCCTATAGAGTCGTGGACATACAGAGAATGTTTGAAGCATCCGATTGGGGTGTCGTGAGCTCAGCATTCGCCCGTGGATAGAGAGCCTCTGAGTGAAGGAACGGATTTGGTCCTCTCATCAGGCTGGATGCCTGCAAGACAACTAAAAAAATGGTGCCTGTGAAACAGAATGCGCCAAAAGAGCTTGCATGCCCAAGTCAAGTACAGACAGTGCCTGTTCATGAAAACAAGTCTCACAAACTGAGGGTCGTTTCACAATGAATATGTCACACATTGTTTTCAGATGTGAAAGTCATTGGACGCCAAGAGCATTGTGGGAGGAACAACGTGTTGACGCATCCTGTGTGACACGTCCCGCATCCGATGGGCGCTGGTTGAAGCTCGGTTTTCCCTGCCTCCAGATTCGTGTTCGTCTCTCCGGAGACAAAGCGGAGGGAGACGCGAATCTCTGTGGATTGATCTGTGCGACGTGGGCCCCTGGGTCACCCGCCTCTGGGGTCTGCCCACACTGTCTGTGGATATGCGTCACACGATGCGTCCATCTACAAGGGGAAAAGCCACTCTTCGTGTGCGGCCGAAATGTCGCACGATACGTTGAACGTGACATTGCTTGAGTCAGTGGGTGCTGTGTCAGGTTTCTTCGTGTGGCCAGGCCCATCCTTGTCCGTCGAACGTGGTTCCGCACTGGATCAAGTCAAGCGACAACGCAGGGCCCACAGTGGTTCACACAGATGGTTCTCCATCCAGTGTGAACGCGGCCTCAGAAGAAAAAGAAGCTCCCCCCAAAGCCGGTGGCTGCGTCTCCAACATAACAAATTCATCACAAAAACAACTCAGACAGCCGGCTTTGTATTCCCTACGTGCTAATAGATACGCCTGCCGCATCTGGCTTTTGTAATTCTATCTTCCGTTTTGGTTCACGCACGGTGCGTCGTGTGCTGCGTCTCTCGTGCACGTCAATGGGAACTCAGAGCTTGACGCGTCCTGTGGGTACTCAGCGCCACTCAATCTATCAAGCTTCAAATCTGCCATAAATTAAAAAGGCGTCGTTTGTCTCTCGCCCGCAGCGGGCGGACCACCATCTGAAGAGAGCGACGTGTGAAGGGAAGGTTCCTCGGAGGAGCCCATCTGATCCCCTCATACTCTGACAATGGGACTTGTCATCGTTCGCTTTGAACTCAGGCTTGGATCACACTGGTCGCGTCAAATGCTGTATTCCTGTGTGAGTCTGTGGGTCTCGGTGTTGACGCTTTGCCCACATGAAGCCCAAGGCTTCCTTTGAACTGAGGAGGTGAGTCCTTCGCTTGACGTCTCTGTTGTCAGGAGCCTGTCTCCACGTTTGGGTCCACCGGGTGAGCATGGTCCTTCCTCTGCTGAGCAACCTCCACTGCGTCGTCGGACGCCGCCATTGACTGGAGCAGGGAAACAAATTACGACGCTGAGCAAGGACGCCAGTGCTTGAACATCCATTGACTTGTACAGGGAGGCAACGCATGTGTGCATCCAGCGGCTTGTACCGCAGCACTAAGTCGTACAGGGACGCACGACGCGACGCATTCTGTGAGCACCCGGCCTGAGGCTGCCATCCCTGACTGCGTCAGCCCGTCCCGTTCGGTGCGGGACTGGTCCCCAGGGAGGATCTCCTTTCAGCCATGTGCGATACACGCGAAACTAACAAGTGCACCCAGTGGAATGAAGACTCGCTTCTTACGGCGCTTCTTTTCCAATCAGCACAACAGACTTGTTCCTCACCCAAAAACAAATTTGTGTTCCAGTCAGGTCGTTCGGTTGTTCAGACTTCCTGAAATAGATCTAGTTCGAACTTGTGATGTGAATAAGGAACGCAGATGGTACACCTGTCTCTGAATTTTCTTCGAACCAGACGGAATTCTTTTTCTCGATGCGAACGAGAGCGTGTACTCGTGTATGTCGTTCATAATTTCCTTGCTTCATTCTTGGTTGTCTACATTTAACCCCCGGATTCTGAGAATTGCTGACGAACAGGTTCAGGACCAAAGACCCATGGAGGAACGAGACGTTGCACGCAAACGTCTGCGATTCCAGGGGCGGATCCCCAGTTTGGTCAGGAAGGCCAACTCTCAAGGGGGTGTCAATCCCAACGTTGAATAAGAACTGTGGCAAAGTATTCTGGGAGCAGATCAATGATCGTGTGCCCACCCAATTCTACACCTCAAGGGAGTTTATGGATGGACGTCCGCACCCCTGGATCTGCTCGGCTTCTCCTGCTTCTTCTCCCCTCCCTCAGTCGCTGTCAATTTGCGCATGGAAGGCCTCCATTAATCAGAGGAATCCGCGGCTGTTTCTCGTTCAAAACTCAGACACTAATCACGGTCGAGATCACGGGCGTTCCGCACCCATCATTCCGCGCGCGACGCGTTTCACGCTCGAAGCGTCACGCGTCACGTGGGCCATGGTGAACTGAGGCGCACCCTGGAGAGCTTTGGAACTGTGACAAGGAGTGAACTTTGGAAAACTCAACCAGGCAAGTGAACATGTATGTGCGTCTTCAGGGTGGAGGTGAGGATAGTTCTCGTGGTGAGGGGCCAAGGAGACCCGAAGTTCCTCCACACAGTCAATGGGACCAGATCCCCGTGTACCTGGTGAGGGACACAAAGACTCTGCCCCTGAACTGGGTCAGTGGAGTTAGAATTCGCTGAATCCACCACTGTCACAGCTGGAACGTCCACTGTATCTCCCCCAGCCTACAAACGCACATTTGCGGAGGGACTGGGGAGGGACTCCCTGGCGGCAAGACAGGAATAGCTGCTGTCCCTGTCTCCCTCCGCCTCACACACGCACATGTTCATGCAGACTCCATCGGGAACCTTGGACCCCGATTAGTCTCAAAGAATGACGTGTCTTTGGTGGCGACAGCTCAGGTCGGGCCTGGTTCACGCTGCGTGCGTCATGGCATTGCGACTTTGCACAGAATAAAACCAACACCCGTGCACCTGTTGTCCAGAATGCAGGGACACGAGCGCATGACGCACCCACCGTCCACCTACCCCCCTCCGTCTCAGTCCTGCAGGCACCAACAATGCCGAGACAAAAGTAGAGACTAGCAAACGGAATAATATTGGCAGATAGCGAAACTGAAAAGGCTTTGATCTGATAAACTCTGAGGTTTCTACCAAGGTGCAGTGAGCTTTGTGAAGGAACTGCGGCGGCCTTGGTGGAGGGGGGAGAGTTTTTCGCTGAAGGCTGGCACCTGGCCCCGACAATACTGCAGCACCAAATCCTGCAGCTGCAGCTGTGTCTATTGATGCCTTTCTGCATTCTTTTAGGCGTTAAAACTTTTCCTAAGCCTCTCTCTCTTTCTGCCTGCACAGTTCAGCCCAATAATGTTGATTTAAAGCCTTCCTTCTGGGTTTTCCCTGTTTTGTTTGGAGAATATTCCTCCATTTCCTTTTCTCACAGCAGCAAAGAAAAAAGGGGGAAAGATAGGGAGGACGACATCGCTTCTGCGTTTATAGGTTAATGCAGCGGAACCGCGGACATTGTCTCCCGGGGAGGACGCGGATTCTGGTTCCGCGGGCGCGAGGCTGAGCCGGGGACAGAACCGGGTGCCTGTTCCCCCGGACGACGCTAAGCCGCGCGGGGCAGAGGGTGCCGGGCGCATCACGTTCCTATCTCCCGCGATGTCGCGACTCGTCCCGCGGTGCGAGATGTCGCGAGATTTAACCGTAGGACGGACAGAATCCTCTGAATGTGCTTTCTCCCCCGTATTGAATTGCTTCAGATATGTGCCGGGATTTATTCGGCTCTGCCGCTGTGAAGGAGAATATTTCTTTCAATTACAGTCTGGGTGCAACTGCAGTGCAATCAGAAGCAAAACAGAGAGAAAAAACATTGGGAGCCACAGCTCAGAAAGAACAATTCACAGGCCCGTCTCTTCACACTGGGCGCGTCCTGCGTCCCATCGCTGCACAACAAATAGATTGGCGCTCTCTCATCGCTTGCGTCTTTCTCACTGAGTGTGTCTTGGATCGCGTCCCTGCGCTGAACGTCAATGGTAAATGATCACGCAGAACCTGTTTTGGTGCATGAGAACAAAACGTGTGCCACACACTGAGACGCAGCGCATGACGCATCCAGTTTGAAACCAGCCCACAAGGCCGCAGCCAAAAAAAGAAAAAAACAATTCTCAGAGAAATATGATGCGGACGTGATGATCAATGCTGGAGTTCCATGGATTCGCTCTGATCGCGTCACTATCTCATTTTCTTGTCCCAATCAGCCGCAGGAAAATTTTCTCTTTTTGGCTCCATTGTGAGACCCCAGGGGAGCGAGCCAGCCAGAAGAAATCGATACAGATCCTCCATCCAAGTTGCTACAAACATCCACCATTCCGTCTCATTCGCCTCTGATTGTCTAGTAACGTTAATGGACAAACGATATTCTCTGCAACAGGATCTCCTGATTTGATAAGAAAATGAAGAAGCGTCCGATCGAGTACTGGATGGATACTGCGGGCCCGGGGGGCTGTGGCTGAGGCTCCACCCCGGGACATGGTCAGTGTCGGCTGCGGGCGGGCGGGCCTCGGGCCCCCGCGGTTCCCCCACCCCACCCCCGGCCCTGAGCCTCACTCCTCCCCGCCCCCTCCCCCCCCCCTGTCCGGCCCGCAGCTCATTCGAGCCAATTGCTTTTTGATGAATGGCTTGTTAAAGTTAGCTCGGCACCGGCTCTGCACGATTTCTTTATCAGGAGCCTGATTGCAGAAGGACTTAGAGAAGGCAGCAGCCACTGGGCGCAGTCTCCTCCGGTTGACACGTGTTACTGAGTACCCTGTACCATTCACTCTAATCAGCCCACCAATTCCTTCCAGGGGCGGATCCCGCATTTGCTGAGGACTTGGCCCTCAACAGGTCCAAACGCAAGTGGAAAAAATGTGTGTTTTGTCTGACCGAAACGAAAGTTGAGGGGATTGTGGGAGTCTGGTACAGTTTCTGGACTCCCTGGCTTTCTTGAGGCAGAAAACTCCATTGCCTGAACTGACCGTGACAACCAGGACACACACCGAAAGATAAAAGAATCTGAATCTGTGCAGATGGAGGTTGTTCCCAAGTCGCCCTCGGATGATTGAATGCTGAGCGGCTTACAAAAGGTGGCGTTCACACTGGGCACTGTCGTGCGCTGCTGTCTCCTCTTCGGCTGCGTTCATACAGAGCCACGTGGATATCAGTGTGTGTTTTGCTGCGTGGATAGTTGAAACGCAAACGCAAAACATGAGCTTTCATACTGCGGCCATGTGGATATCAAAGTAAATCAATGACAAGTGAGGACACAGCAAAATCAGCAAAACATATATTATTACTACAAAACTTCTGTCATAATATTTGTAGCAAATCTTCATTTTTTGCTGAAAAATTAATCTTCCTCGATATAAAACAAAAATAGCAGATACAGCAAAACTGATATCCATATGCAAAAGTCAAGCATCACGCAACTCATATGGATATCCTGCAAAATGTCACATTCTGTATGTTTTGATGTTATGAATTTTAATGAGCGTGACTGAGTTGCGTGGATACCAAGATGCATGTTTCGCGTTTTGCTGGGATATCCACGCCGCTGTATGTTTCCAGCCTTCTGTGGGCGCTGCAGGCCACGTGAAACATTGACGGCTACGTGCGTTCTGTGCTCTGCATGGCTGTTTCTGGGATATTCACGCTTCAGATGAGACAACTGGTGTGCATCCAACCGCTCTCGAGGCAAAGCCCATGCCCACTTCCACAAAGAAACAGCACATGACGCATCCTGTGTGAACCCGGCCTCCACGCTGTTGAAAGGGCAGGGTTCGGGACAACATGCCATCCTGGGTCCCTGGACTCCAGGCCCCTGGTCCAGTTCTTTCACTGCGCAGTCTCTAGTGCCTCGAAGTTGGGAGTGGAGAGAGAAAAGTTAGATTGCTGTCATCAAAGGGAATCAGAAGAGTCAGTTCAATTTCCCACCTCCCTGGACAGCGGTGGCTGGAGCTGATGCACTCCACACGAGCGCGGATCCAGGGCCCTGAGACGTCCAGGGCTCCCCAGGCCCTGAAACCTGACATCCATGGGTTGTTGCGCTTCCATAAACATGAGTGACCGCGAGTTTGTGCAACTCTTTCAGAAGAGCGCCCCCAGAGGGCGGACTCCTTGACCTAAATCCAAGATCCGCCCCTGCCACAAGTCTATTCAGTCAGACCCACTCAAGGAGAAGACCCACCAGATTGCACGAGGTTTGGATTGTGTCTGATGACTTAGCAACTGGGCGACTGAAGAATTCAGGGTGTATGGGGTCCCTCCGCCCTGCCCCGCCGCGATAACACATTGGTCGGTTCGTTTTTGGCCGCAGCGAACAGATCCGTGGGGTGATACGGACCATCAATCACGTGGACAGGGCGCTGCGCGAGTTGCGTGCGCAGAAAAATCTCAACTCCGCCCTGTTTCAAACTGGCTGGACACCCAGAGGATCAAGTCTGCAGACGTGCCTTGGAGGCTTTTGGACATGTCAAGCATGTACAAAACTGCTTATCTTTGTTGTGTTTTCGAAAGGCTCAAGCCACACACAAACAGAAGATTGACCAGCACAAAGACGCAATGCAAGACGCAGCCACTGCAAAAACACGCACCTCACTCAATCTTTGCATTTTTGCTCCAAGGCCTATTAATTTAATAAGATCTCGTCGTTTAAGGATCTGTCACCGTATGTTACCTCCTCCTCCAGCAATAAAAAAGAGAAAATGATTTAGCTGATGAAGCTCTGAATTATTCAGGGACAGAGGCAGCGGGAGAAGAAATGAAATTGCGCTGAGCAGGCTTTGGGGCTCAATTCATAAAAACTCTAATGCAATGAATTATGTCTCCACTGCGCGGATCTAGGGGTGCCCCCCTCCCTCCTGGGCAAAACAATGTTCTTCAGGTTTGCGCCACATGCACCAATTATTTCACCTTTCAGAAGAAGCGCTTTGAATCCAACGTCACCCTCACTCCATTTCAAGATCGCCTCCTGTACCCGAATTTCTGATCCACCCCTGCCGCAGCAGAATGTCGACAGCGAGTTTCCAACAAGTCAGAGTTTATCTCAAATCCAGTAAGACGCGCCGGAGCACTTCGTCATCCCGCGCAAGTTTTATGTCTTCCTTTCTCCAAATCTCGTTATGTTTTCTGGGAGGCTTCACAAATGCGTTCAGACAGATTTGTCGGAAGGGGGTCCCTCGCGCTGCTGCGCAGATCCATACTCCGATCCACAAACCTCCCGCTGCGGTGGCAGCGACGGCTCTCCTCTGGTTCTCGTCACTGTGTTCTGAGACTGTAGGAAAGAAGACCCTCACATCGTGTCTTTGCACCACGGATAGAAAAGCACACTTCTCAAAACCTTCAATGAAAGAACAGGATTCACGTGCTGCGCGCAGGAATCCAACAAAAAAGTTTGAAGAGTTGGTTTGTCCATGGCCAGCGAATAAAGGACTCACAAATTGTTTGATAGCTGCTGGGTTCGTGTGAACTACAGGAGGGAAACTGGATCAACCAGCACAGAGAACTTTGCGTCAATGTCGCTGCCCAGTTCTGCCACGGCTCCCATGGTCGCAAAGCAGGAACATTGAGCAAAAATTGGAGTTAATGTGTCTGATCTGTGGCAGTTCCACTCATTCTCAGCCTACAACACGCACAAATCTCTTCCCAGACAAACTGAAACCTGCAGACACAACAAGGCGCGTCATGCGTTGCGTCCATAATCCCGTCTGTGCATGCTGGCGTCACTTTCAACCGAACACAGGAACACAAGCGCATGATGTATCCAGTGTTGCAACCCAAGGTTTGTCCTGACACAACACGACGCGTCCAGCGCGACACAGGCGTTTAGTATTTTTAAGGCAACGTACACGCAGCGCCTGGCAGCCCTTGAGACCTGATTTGATTGTTCATTCCCCAGATATCGATGCATTAATGATACTGAGCTGCACGTAGAACGGCCTTGCCTGGCTCCGTGTTCCGTGGACCGGATAGCTTGCGCTGTATTGATGTTTTTCGAGGAAAAAAAACACAAGGAGGGAAGGAGGAAGAGACGCAGCCAGGGTTCACATCAGAAGCGTCGCGTGGTGCGTCCATTTGCAGGTCAACGAGTGCTGCGTCGCAAGCGGCTCAAATGGACGTCAGTGTATTGTACTCCTGTTCAAATCATGGGCGCGCACAGACTTGCAGAGAGAAACTCATCCAGTGTGAAACACACAATGTTGTGCCTGGTCATTTGTGCAGAAACGCGACTCACACTGCGTCCAGCGTAAAAGAGTCAAGAGATGACATAGCGCCCATTGACGTTCAGAAAGAAAACGCAGAATGCGCCCAGTGTGACTCGGGCCTAGATCCGAGGCCCCTCAGCCTGGGACGGCTTCTTGCGAGCCTCAGATAAGTCGGTTGACAATGTTGTCAGTTGGAGTGAAAGACGCAAAATGTGAAAAGCGACTCATCTCCGCCCGGGCCCCGCTGGACACGGCCTCCCGTCACCGAGCCTTCTTCACAGGCCTATTGACCGGCTTTACTTAGGAAATGAAGATGTTGGGAGTCCGCTCTGTGCGCTGGGGTGAGAGACGGAGTGGCAGGTCTGGTTCACACTGGTGTTTTGCCTGAAAACCTGCCAAAGAAAGTCGGAATCGTGTGTCTTTGGACTTCGCCACCCTGACCAAATCCTGGATCTACTTCCAAGGCGTCATTCGTTCTGTCAATGAGATGGCGTTCCGAGTTGCGAAGTCAGCTGTGCAACACATGACGTGCACAGAAAAGCAACACAGGACGCACGCGTCTGTCTGAGTTGCCCACCAGGAAACGTGAGGCAACGTACGAGCAACACTTCACCTCGGCTCAAACTGCCTACCGAGAGACCTCGCGTTGACATCTGAAGAAAATCAACAGAGTCTGCGATGCAGTCACTTAAGCTGCCAACACAGCTCAGGAAAACCCGACTCAAGTCATCGCTGCGTGCCGTCCCACCGTGTTGAACAGCACCTTTTACAGGAGCGATTTATTGAAGTTTTATCCCAAGTCAATGGGCCTCTTCGCCTTAATGAAAACTTATCGAGCCCCGCATCTGAGAGATTTCCTCCTCAGAGCAGATCTAATAAGAGAGGCCGGGGCGACGACGGAACACGGACCCGCCGCCTCCACCACAGGGGGTCAATAGCCTCGCAGCCGGGGCGCACGGGATACGTCACGTACGTGCTGGTCCGTGGGTGTTGCGTCGGAAACAACAGGGTTCGGGCGCGACGCTTGATTAAGACGTCGCGTCCCTTTGGAAGTCCGTGGTTCGCTGCGTTGTAATCGGAGTGTGTTTGATGTTCTATCGGTCGCGTCCCTGAGACAAGTCCATTGGCGCGGCGTTGCACGCGGATCTCCATGACAACATCGTGGAGAGATCCCTTTGCGTTCTCAGAAGGGGTGGCTGGATCTTCTCGTGCCTGTCAACTTGTACAAGGGCGCAGGGCATTTCGCGTGCGGCGTGTGATCCCGGCTTTGGAACGGCCGTGTGTTTCTCCACTGGCATGGGGCTCCCTCCACAAATATATCCTCAGCTCTCAGGGCGCCGACTCGAGGCACCGAGCACCTGAGAATGGCCCTCCTCGCACCGGGTCCCTCTTCATTACACCGGGGAGGAGCGGAGGCTCAGACTCGTTTCCTCGTGCGGATTGCTGCGGCAACGAGGTCCAGCCAGGACCCCTGCGCCTGAATGAGAACTGCAGGTTTTCACACTGTTGTGCATGAGCAAGGTGTCGGTTCAGATCCCGATCAGAAAGTTCATCAATGACCTGAATCTCGATACGCAGGTTTAGTAAACCCCCACCGACGCAGCGGACGCGCTTTCGTGCAACCTGGCTGCAGCGATGATGATGATGGGTCTCCAAATTTCCGTTTTCGGCGTGGAGCTTTTCTTGGCTCAAGTATCTCAACAGACAGGACCCGACGTCAGTCCATACACGAGAGATATTGCTCAATTTGGCTTGATGTGAAAATTTTTAACCCCTGTTTCGAAACTCTTGACATTTCGCGTGACATTTACGATCGAAGCGCGACTGATCATCAAAAGCCAATTCTTCAAAAGAAAATAACACGTAAGAATCTGTGATACGTCCGCCATTTTCGACGCGAAAGTCGAGCGTTTAAAAGGTTCCAAGTCACCTCAGGCAAACTCAAAAGAAAAATCTTATTACATACGATGCAAGCATCACCTCGAGGGCAAAAAAATCCACGGCTTTTTTGAAAGCAGAAAAAAGTGAGGCAACGCTGTGAGTTGAAGCGTGATTCACGCTGAAGCTGTCATACGCTGAGTCTCTGCACAACGCATTGAGCACCGCGTCACAAGCGTCGCCCACTGACTGGTTCTGTTCATCATGCACGACGCACCCAGAGTGAAGAGGCCAGCAACGACGCTTCGCCCATTTGACTTGTGCAGAGACGCAACGCATGTTGAACCAGTGTGGACGAGGCCTTGGCGGTGTTGCTAGTGAAGGGGTGTCTTGGAATATGACATTATTAAATAAAGCACTTTGCGGCTGCGGCGGCCGCCGCCGACCGGTAATGGTGCTCGACGCAAATGTGCTGAAGACGTCGCAGGGAGTGAAGGTCACGAGGGTCAACAGGGGCTGAGGTTGAGTTCGTTCACACCGGATGCTTCGTGCGTTGCGTCCCTCGGCTGGGGACGCGTCGTGTGTCACGTCCTTACGTTGACGCTGCGTCACCAAGTCGATGAGTTGGAGGTTCTACCACGCCTCTCGTACATGACCTCATTGTGGTAGAAGTGAGTTCACACATGCTACAAAAATGGTTCCTGTGAAATCATACAATGACTTTTCGAGACCTTACAAAAATGGTTCCTGTGAAATCATACAATGACTTTTCGAGACCTTTGGTCGAGAAAGGAGTTGTATGATTGAACAGGAACCATTTTTGCAGTGTGTGAACTCTTACTTCACGTTATGCGTTGTGCTCCGGTTGACGATGCCTCAGAAGCGACGATAGAACGCAACACTGACAGTCGCAACTTTCGGCAAACGCATGAAGCATTCAGTGTGAATCAGACCTCAGCAAAGTCTGCAGTTGAAGGCAGCAGACGAGGCCTGTGTTCCCTTCCTCCTCCTCTCGTGTTGAAACTGGGTCACGTGAGCGAGGTCTGTCTGAGGAACGGCACGAAGGGAAGGAGAGGCTGGAATCACAGAGGCAGTGAAAGGCGCTGTTTGTGTGTGGAGGGGACTCGCTGCGTGTCATGTTGTTTCAGCTCAGTCACCGGCTTCTTTGCTGGGGAGGAAGCGTCCATGGAGAGGAATCGTGGGCCCCTCACTTCACCAGGGACCCGGATACGCACACATGCCACACACACGCACTCACTGATGACGACACGGTCAAGGGGTCCGGGACACACACGCACACACAACATCCGCCTGTCTGTTTCATGTTTCTGTGAGCAAAGTAAAGAACTTTCTCGTCCCAAAAACAACCGCTTCTGCCCTGCTTGACACAATTCTCACGCCACATGGACGTGACAGACCCTCGGACTGATCCAGGGGAGAAAAGAGAAAACTCGATTTGAACAAAAAATTGGCTTTCATACTCGTGAAAATTTTGTGTGCGCGAGCCGCCGTGTTGGAGATTATTGTTGCCTGTTGGATGTCAGAAGCAACTCCCTCAGTAATCCTCACACACACGCACACACAGCACACACACACTCCTGGACCCTCCCTTGGATCCTCGGACAGACACGCAGCTTGAGCGCTGGGACTGACGCGTCCCTCACGGCGGCGGCGGGTCGCGGGGACCTGCACTTGACGGGGCCTGTAATTACGCTTCACTCCGCTGCCCCTCGACAAAGCGACGCAAACGAGACTCCGTCCCCCGCGCCGCCGTGCGTCGCGTCAACTCAACTCGCGTCCGTTCAATCCGAGCGCACGCACACACACGCACACACACACACACACACACACACACACACACACACACACACACACACACACAAATCACTGTCCCTTCTGAAAATGAAATGCGGAATCTGGAAGCTGTTGTGTTTTCTCGCTGAGAGGACCTGATCCCGTGAGGGCCAAGGTCGGACAATGTTGACATTGGAATTTTTGCTTGGAGTCGCAAAGGCATTTCAGACTTTGCAAACGTACACTTTTGCCTAAAGCTATGAAATGGTGAACAAAGTCGCACCAGGACTTGGCCTGCGTCCTCCACAGAATGGCGCAGAACTGAAGGATTCAATTACTGAGCAACGTTTTAATTACCGCACGAATTCACTGCAGCGCAACACTCAACCAGTTCGTCACTTTTTCCTTCAATTATTCATGCATTCTCAACCTGAAATAGAAAGGCAGTTCCTCACAGGAGATGACATGCAAAGCACACCTATGTAAAATATCTCAAGAAAAAGAGACTGTGGAGTCTGATGCAGTGATGCAGCTCGACAAAAAATCAAGGCACGCGCGTCTCGGCAGGTTCTTGAAAGGGAAAAGTTGCATCAAGCGCATCGCACTGCAGGCTGCTGGAAAACCGGAGGCGTGATGCGTGGCGTCCTCGCACCAGTCAATGGGCGCGACGACCTGCACAGCGACGCAATGCCTGACGCACCGCACCCAGCGTGGAGAAGCAAAAAAAAGCACAATAAGTCTCGCGTGCTGCATCAAGAAGCAGAATTTCTTGAGTCGTTTAATCAGCGAAATGGAAGCGACAAAAAACACGGGCATGTGAATGATGTAAACTGTGTAGCAGAAAACGCTGGAGAGGAGGACTGAATCACGTCGTAATCAGGCTCAAAAACGACAATAACCGACACAGTGTGCGCCTAAAAGCCTGTCGGGAACCAACCTGAAAGTCACAAGCGCGCACCATCAGCCACCGTGAAAAGAAACACCAACTTCAAAGGCGAGGGTGACAAGCAAAAAAACTACGACAAATCGAGAAAGCAGAAGACGCAGCCGCAGCCCGCAGCAGGGAGTCTGCAGGTGGAAGAAGAAGGAGCCTCAACCTTGTTGCCATCTCACGGAAGCTTGGAATCCAGAACGAATCCTGGGAGCGAGACACAGCTTCTGCACATCCGCCGTGATCGCCAATATCCGTATCAATAGACGGATGAATTGCGATCGCGCGACCGGCGGATTCGGCTCCTTTTGAGGCCGAGATGCGCGGCTCCGAGATAACCCCGCCTCCCGTGCCTCGGGACACGCGACAACCGCTGAGTGGGCGCAGTTATCAGCAATAACTGTCCTCTGCAGAGAAAAGCGCTTATGAAACTGACAAGACCAAGATCAATGGTTCCAAAATGCATTCAGAGAGTCTCCTTTAAAAATTTGCACCAGAGAAAACTGAGGCTCATCACATGGACTGCAGGCTTCATACACAAAATTCTCAAACAGAGCGTCTCATCTTTTAACCACAATCTCAAACATGTCAGAAAATGAAGGGTGGGAAGCATGGTCTCTTGGTTCAGTGAAACCGGAAGTCTCCAGTACCGAGACCCACGCTCGCGGATGCGGAGACACAAAATTCCGCTTTCAACGTGGCTTCCATGATAATTTGATTCGCAAACAAAGTCTTCTTTGTGGAAACAGCAAATTCTGCTCAACGAGGGGAAATAAACGTCGCCTTGGCGGTGCGTGTTGTTATTGTCGGGAAATCCCGCGTCGCCCGAGATGTGAACGGGAACAAATTGATTCTTCAAACTGCCGTGTGTCGACCTAAGCCCCTCGATAAAAAGGGACTCGGGCCTGCTTCACACTGCAAGCGCCTTGCGTTGAATCCCTGTGCAACTCAGTGGGTAATGCGTCACAAGCGAGAGGATGCGTTCTGTGACACAACGTGCCTTGTGACGCAAACGATGACGCAGTGCCTGGTGCCGTGCTCGGGGACGCAACGCCTGACGCATCAGCGTGAAGCAGGCCTGACTCACTCTGCAAGGAACAGCTTCCCCGTCGTGGGAGGATAGAATCCGTGGGAGGAGGGTGGGGAACATGTGGGTGACGGAAGAACAATCTATTCCAGGGGCAGATCCAAGTCGCCCTGGTGGCCCGCACGTCTCTGCCTGCCGGGCAAAGAGACACATCACTCTTGTTTTGTGCAACAGGCTTGACTTCTTTTTCCTTTCGCATGTAAAACTTGAACCATCCCTCGAAGGGACCGACCTGCGTGCCACACACACCTTGGCCACCGCAGCCAAACACACTGCACGCGTTTGGGTCTCGTGGCTGGGCTGCTCACACTTAGCTTTCCTCCCAAGGGGAATGCAAAATTCACTCTGCTTGTGCAGCAGCAAGTTCACACGAACCAAGAGAATCGTTTCATTTCAGGGTGCCCCCACAACAATAACATACACACTTCCACTCTGAGTCTCAACTCATTGCCTTTTGGTTCGTGAGTCCAGGAGACTGGCGCCTCGAACTCTGAGCATATCATTGATTTTTCACGCGAAATTTTTCAAGGTTCCATGTCCCCAACCCATCACGAATACGTCAGAGCCTCGTGTGCGCTGCAACACGCACGAGCGTCGACCAATAACAGCGGGAGGTTCCGACCAAACGACCTGCGCATCCTCTTCTCCAGGTTCATTTTGGGACCCGAAACTGCAGGAGGCCTCCTTCCTGCGACACGGCCGCGTCGGCGGCTGCGGCTGCTGCTGCAAGGAGGTGTAACGGCAGCCTTTTCTATTACGAGTCCGTGGTAATACGATTTCGCGTCTGTTGCCTCGCTCGTGGGTCCGCAGCGATCCGAGAAAGAGATTAGCTCCGGTATTAGCGAACCCAGTCAGGTATCCGCTGGCAACTCGGAGACTCATCTCACTCGGAGGCCTGCCCCGACCCGCCGAAGCCAGAGCCATATTGCTGGTGTCTGTGCGACTCGGTTTATATTTGCTGGGCCTGAAATTCTGACGGCAGTTTGGCTTCCCAATTCCCCCTGTGAGGGGTGAGGTTTCTTGGGACCCTGGATACTATGACAATCTGAGGTCAACAAAAACATCAAATGGTCACATGATTGGTACAAGCGACAGTCATCTGCCATCTCGTACAATGCGTGTGCAAAATTCTGGAACTTTTGAAAATGTTTGTGTCTGGCAGTCCTGTCCATAACACCTGGACAAACGGCCTGTGGTGACTTCAACACACCTTTTGTCCACGCCTGGTCACCCAAATGCCCAGCGACAAAAATCTTCAGAAACAACAGAAAAATGTGAAATGTTTCCATTGGGGCTGTGTGGAGAACTCACTTCAATGACAATCTGCAAATGCAAACGAAATCTGCCCAGGCTTGCGTTTGCGTCATCCTGGAACCCGCGCGAAATCACAGAAATCAGAGAAAATCTAACTCTGCCATTTCACACTGAACCCCTGGATGCAAATGCTCCGACTGGCACTCCGTCGGCGCTGTATGCATGCGCAATTTTCTTGCGGCTATGTCTCTGCAATACACAGCATCGGTATTTAGCTGATCCGCGCGAGCTCGGCGTAATCCGGGCTGTCAGCGCCGCAGCCCGATTGATGGGAATCGTAGGCAAACATACAGGACGCCGCACGATTTGCGTCAAAAGCAGAGACTGCGTGAGACGGGTTCACACTGGATGCGCCGTGCGTTGCGATGCCTGTACAAATCAGCAGTTCAAGTAAAGTATCCCATGCCCGTCGTGTTGGCTGATTTTGACACACGTTGGCACCCAAATGGAACGTTTTGAGGCCACACTGGGTGCGGCGTGCGCAGGGTCCCAGAATCAACTTGATGATATCTGCATCACAAGCGACCGGGAGTTCATTTGCTTGTCCATTGGCGCAACGCACGTTGCGTTCAGTGTGGGGTACACAGCCCCAACCTCTGGTGCAGCAACGCAAGCGACGGCGCATGCAACCCGGTGTGATTCCTGCCAGCCCAGGAACATGGCAATAAACGATTCGCTCGTAACTGGCTGTTGATTTTTCCGTCAAATATTTGTTCGTCAATTAGGAGGGGCGTTTCTCATGCGCCATCACTCCCACACGACTGCCGTTTCTCTCAATTTGGTCTCGTTTTGGGTGGCCTCTGTCACGCTGAATGCGTCACGCGGGAGGTCCTTATTCCATTCGTATGGCTTTTGCATTCTCATTCAAAACAAAACAGGCGATGTGTCTTGCGAGACACTACTCCACAAGACAAAGAGTCGCCAAAAAGCGTCCTTGTCACCTGTAGGTCAGTGGGCGCAAGCGACGCCGCAGTACCAACCAACTCGTGCGGCTATGCATCGGGTGACGCATTCAGTGTGAAACAAGCATTTTCTCTTGTGTTCGTGATGCCAGCTCTTAATGAGAGTTTCCGTCAATGCGAATCGAGAGGCGGAGGGAGGGTCGCGCTCCGTGCGTCACGCGTCATGCGTTACTTTCCCTGAAGTTGTCAGTCAATGAACGGCAGAGGTTGAGGTTGTGTTCACCCCGAATGGGTGCTGCGTCGTCGCTTGCGATGCGGTAGTCATCACGCATCCAGTGTGAACCCAGCCACAGAAACTAATAGATCTAACTAAGCTTTATCTTTTCGCAGCGAATCCACGCGAGTGTTTCCTGGGGTGGTGAATGCCACTCCGAGGGGCGATTTCGCGAAGGCTGCGAAATTTCAATTTCAACGCTGATGGCGGCTGAGGCCCGTTTCACGCTGAATGCGCGACGCCGCGTTGCAATCAAAGAGACAGCGTCTCGTTGGATGCAACGCGTGACACAAACAGATTGTGAGGATTGTGGGAGAGAAAAACAGACTTGGTTCGCAGTGGAAGCATCATGCATCCCGCCCTGTGCGATGCTGTCTCAATTTACGCAGGGACGCATCATAGACGCATTCTGTATGAATCAGATCTGAGCATCTTGCGTTGACGAAAGTTTCGACGCATCAATGCATCCACCGGGCACAACAAATCAATTTGTTGCTTTTTGTGCCCCAGAAAAACGCTTGTCCAGACAAGAAAACTTGGGAGACAAAGGCTTCGTTGTCCAGACAGCCGCTTCTTCCCATTCCTCCACAACAGCAGACAGAATGGAACGGCCCACCGTGAGAACTCCAGGTGTTGCCCAGACGAACGAGATGGTCTGCAAAACAGGGGAGAAAAATCGAACGGGGACCAGTTCGATTTGGGAGGCCGCGTTGACTCCAACCAACACCATCCAAATTGCAAAAAAAAAAGATATCTTTTCGTGAGTTGTGTTTGGCAGAGGTCAGGGACACACACCCAAGGACCCAAGTGCACCATGGTACACCAAGTCCTGTTCCATTCGAACCAACAGAGACGCAAGTGTGACATCGGACCGACAGAGCCCACATACCCGCACGTTACTGGAGTCGATGGGTCACTGGCCAACAGGGTCTCACAACACCACACGTGTTCTCAAATATTTCCCGAGTTTCGAACTGGGCGGAACTGAGTGCACAAAACGGACGCACCCAGCACCGGGTGCGCGAGGCCCGCCTGAGGAACGCGGTCGGGGTGGGGCCTCACCGCCCAGCCGCTCGGCCCTGCCTGCCCGCCCGGGACCAAATCTGATGGTTCCCGGGAGATTCATTTGGGGCCGGGCCGGGCCCAGGGTCCTCCAGGGCCCGACGTGCTGAGTTCCATGCGAATTGGGTACGGCTGCTTCCGCAAACTCATTCACCAATACAACGTGGTTGGATATGTGAGAGCAAATGGTTCTTGCCCAATTGGAAATACCGGTGGATATGGTGGACACGTAGTGTTCTATTGAAGTGACGAGGCAGCTTGGGCACAGGTTCTTGTGCCTGCAGACGTGCATCAGATAAACCTGGGTGTCTTTGGCCAGGAAAACCTGGGTGTCTTTGGCCAGGAAAGAAGAATTCTACTGCACAAGCGTCTGCATGCGAGGGGCATGGGAGCTTTGCTTGAGTTCGCTGTAGATAGGGCGTCGCCACTTGCGCGGGGACGGAACACATCAGTGTCAAGCCGGGCTGCAAAGCACCCATCACTCACTGAATTTTCTTGGTGCTGCAGACATGGACACAGAACCAGCCTGAACCAATGGGCACTCACGGACAGTGCGACAGACAAGGTTCCATTCTGTCTCCACAGTGCAACATTTCATGGAGCTCAGAGGCGTCAGGCTTTGCGACCCTGCCACACCCAGTGTGAAGTGTGAGGCCTGCACTGGAAGTGTCAGGCGCGGTTACCCTTTCCAAACAGTGGGCGCCGCTTGCGACGCACCACCCACCGGCTTGTTCAGGGACACTTCGCATCCAGTGGTTTATACGGCCTCGTTAGTCGGTGATCCGCGCCCGATGAAAAGCACCAATTTGTTAAGGAGCTCTCGGTAATGTATCCTTTCCGCAGCAGCTGGAGCTCGTTAAGATTAGACTGAGCCTCGACTCGGCTCGAGTCGGAGGAGAGGAGGTTCTCACCCGCAGAGCAGCTCTATTGGAGTCGAGATGGCAACAGGGACTTCAAGCTGACGCCAAAATCTTTGTGACGCGATTTACACGTGGCATGTCACGTGGCTTTTCACGTGGCTCAAAGAGCCATGACATCGGAAGCCATGTGTGCACACGCTGAATTTTGCTCGGTCCTCCATGTCCTTGATGCTGTCCGCGGACCATACCCGATCTCCCTGGAACGCGAGAATACAAGCTGCGCTACAGATTCCAACTTGGTGCGTTCTGGGGCACTAGGACATGGTGCGTCTTGTGTGACGCCTCCGTTCAAGCAAACGGGCGACCACAAATCGTGACGCAGTTTGATTTGACGTGAGGGTCTCACTGGTGAGGGCTGTTTGCACCGTTACACCGGCGGCTCCAGGAGACGTTCGCTCCACGATCCGTCGAGACCTGTCTGACCCGCGGTTCCATCGGGGCCCTCAGTACTCGACGCGAACCGTCATCAGTACTCAGATAACGCCGTTCTATTGAGTACTCACGACGGATTTATCTGCTGCGGTATTACCTGTGGATTTGCTCCTCAAGATACGAAACCAGTTCCGTGTGTTTCACATGGGATGCGTCGTGCGTTGTGTCGCTGCATCAAGCAACTGGCTTTGTGCGGTCACTGACGATGCAGCATCCATTCAGTGGTACAACAACGCAACACATGTCGCGTCCAACTTGAACATGGCCTGAAAAAAACTTGTTTATCCGGGATTTATAGCAATCAGGTCTCGGCCGCAGAGAAGCCCCACGAGGCCGAGGCTTATCAAGTTCCTGCGGCTGATGATACTTTTACGTAAGGTCTAAACGCAGAACATATGTACAACAACAGCGAGCAGTATAGCGCACGGGGGCAATTAGGAGTGCTGCTGGGGAGGAGTGGCAAAGTTCTGTTTTGCCAGAGAAACGCATTGGCTTGGTGTGCGTTGTGGCGAATATCGCATTTTGCGTCAAGTTCGTCGTCACACTTGTGGAACATGTGTTTTGTCCCTGCGAGTCAGTGGCCGTGCCTGACACATCCAATGTGACACAGACTTCAAGGAACCTGGTCTGCCTGTTGTGATACCAGTGAAAATTGAGGAAAGCAAGTGCCAAAAACAGTGGGGCAGTTTGACCACACAAGCACAAAACCCTCCACGCCTGGCGGAGTGAGAGAGTATCTAATGGCGCTGTGCCGGGACGCAGCAGGGGCTCTGCACGGAGGATGGCCTTTACGAGCAGGAACCTCTTCTTCAGCGCCGTCGTTGTGTTGTCCCTAATTGGTGAGTTGCCGTAGCTTGACATTTCGAAGCAGCCATATAAATATACATTAGGCCATTATCTGGTGAGTAGTGTCAGGTGATTGGCAAAATAATTACGTGGAGGATAGCGCGGAATCTCTGCAGGAGAGAAGACTGCAGAAAGAGGAGCAAGAGGAGGAGGAGGGGAACTGCAGGCGGCAGCAGTAATCAAAGACGAAGGGTTGTCGCTTCCGGCCTGGTTCACGCTGGATGCATCGCGCGACTCGTCCGTGTGGACACAAATCAATCCGAGCTGCGGCAAAGCAAACGTATCGTGTGTTTGCAGGTGGGCTTTACTGAAACAATCCAGGCCCGTCTCATGTTGCATCGGTCTCCTGTTTCACGTTGGCAGAGCCACGCGCTGCGTGCTTGTCCCGTCAATGGGCGCGGCGTCGTTTGTGACGCGTACAGAAAAGCAACGCAAGGCGCAGCCCGTGTGAAGCGTGCTCCCTTCCCTTTGCTTACTCAGGGACTGTCGCGTCATCTTCAAGAGGAGGGAAGTTGTGCTTTTACATCCGATGACAGGATGAGATAGAAAACGTTTACGCAGTGACTTAAAGTTGTAATCAGCAAATGTAAAACGCTGAACGGAGACTTACTGCCTGTAAGACGCGCTTACAATTCCAAAGCCAGCCAGGCAGCGTCAAGGCGCCTGGGTTATTAAAATGTTTGCTGTCACAGGCAATGAAAGGGAACAGAGGGGAACACGGGAAGGGAGTTTGGGAGGAAATGAACGAGTTTCAGGACGAGGAAGTGTAGATATCAGAAAAGAAAGATTTCTTTTTTTTTTTTCGCTTGATGTTTTCTGCTTTTAGTGAACCTTTGATTTGGTGAGCAATTGAAAACGTCAGCACTGTGTCTTTCTCTGACATCAAAACTCTATATGCTGCGCAACGTACACCTGCAAACTGTGTGAACGTCTTGGTGGTTTTTGTTCAGGGGATCTCAGGATACCGTGTAGACAATGCCTATCAAACACACACGAACACGCACACACAGGCGCGTCACCTGTAACATGTAGGAGTTGGAGAGTTTCGTGATTCTGCACCAGATGTCCCATGTCACCAGTCTTCCTGACTGTCTCTCTGACCATTTCTCTCTGACTGTCCCTCTGTCTCTCCCCGTCTCTCCGACAGTCTCTCTGACGGTGTCTCTCCGTCTTCTCTCCCGCAGGAGGACTGACCATGTCTGACGAGAAGCGCCTCATCAAGCATCTGCTGGAGAACTACGAGAAGGTGGGGCTGGTCGGGCGGCCGGTCTACAACACGTCCGAGACGGTGCGGGTGCGCTACGGGCTCGCGCTCATCCAGATCCTCGACCTGGACGAGAAGAACCAGGTCCTCACCACCAACGTCTGGAGCAGATACGTGAGTACCGCACTCCGCACTCGTTCTCAACCGTCCGTTCGCACCTATTGTCGTTTGGCTCCAAGGAACCGTGATGCCGAGCGTGTTCAGTTTCCACGCCGAACGCAATCCACCTTGACATGGCAGAGCTACCGACCCTTTAAGCGCACAAATCCCGCAACACATCTATAGAAAGCGACTTCCTCGCAACTTTTGACACCACAAGCGTACAACACAACAACTCGCGCATTTGTTACTTTGGTTCACTCGTACGTAGCTTGTTCGGAGTCAGTGACCGACTCACAAAACAAAATCTTTTGATCGACAGAACAAAAGGAGGATCATGTTGATCCTCGTTCACAAGGGGATTCCGTTTTGACGTTCAGCTTCAGAGCTCAGTGAGGATTAGAAGGAAATTGGGGCCCGTTTTGGAATGAATGCGCCACGCGTAAGCAATTTAACAAGCGATTCGTTGTCACTCACGACGTAGCCTCAACGCACGGCGCACCCAGTGTGTGAAGCCAGCCCGCGGGAAGTGCTGTCAGCCGCTTTGGCTCAAGAGACAAAAATTACCATCCACCCACCACTTCGCTTTTGATAGGCGCAAATTACAGGAGCAAAGAAACTTTGTGTGAAGCCACAAGCAGCTCCCGACCAGGGAAACAGAAAATCAAGAAATCCTTCATGAGAGAAAAGCCTAAATGTCGCTTGCAAGAGAAAAGTAAGGTTTTCCAATGGGAGCTTTCAAAGGCCCAATTCACATTGGACGTGCAAGGCGTTGCATCCCTGTACAAGTCAGTGAGTGCTGCGTCGCAAGGGGACGCAACGCATGACGTGTCAACGCAGTGAGTGTTTTTCTCAAGCCCTCGCCACAGGTTCCACCACACGACAAACCACGCCTGCCGTGCCAGAAACGACGTTTGTGACGTTGAGGTGTGACGAGGTGCAACTCGAACTCTCTGGTGTGAAACGGGCCCTGCGTACACAGCAGCTCGAGAACCTTTCAAGACACACGAGCCTTTGTAAAGTGACACCTCTCCTCCTGAGATGAAGCCCGCAGCTACACTTTGAAACTTTATCCCATCTAAAGGTCTCTAAAACCTTGACTTTTACCTGGAGAAAGAAGTAATCAAGTTGTGTGGCCCCGCCCTCCCTCCACAAGGAGAAGCATGACGGTTGAGAAAGAGAGGAGACGCAAGAAAGTCGCAGTGGGTTGGCTCGTGCACCTTCACCGTTGCCGCTGTTCCAAAGGTTGAATACATTACACGGAAGTGGTGACGAAATCCCTGCATAATGAGATAGGGATCCCTTTACAAAGAACAAGAACACTTGTCAGTGCAGACATGCGTCTCGGGGGGAGACCGTGGTCAGAGGGCGACCATCTTGATGCTTGGTCAACTACGTATTTTCTGCACAATTTTGTCCGTGCATGTTGGGGGGGGGGGGGGTCTGGTGCAGTGCGAGAAGTACGAGGTCAATCCCCTTCCTTTCGAGAGGCAGAACCACATTCCACCAGAAAATTCTTCTTCAACTCACTTTCGGTTTGAGCCCAAGCTGCGATCCCCCACGCAAATTACTGTTGCCACAGATCGGAATCAATGTCACCCTGATCGTTCAATAACCGCCGCATCAGACGGGGATGACAGCAGTGTTAATGAGGTGCTGAGGTCGCGTTGAAAAAGCTGGATGCGTCTAACGTTGCGCCCCCCCCCCCCAAGGACAAGGGGCCTGGAAGCGTGTGTGCAACGTAAGTGCTGTGTCTCTGCGTGCACCAGCCAACGTGGCAAGGACGACGCAGTGCCAAATTGACTTGTACGTGGGTACAATGTATGACGCATCCAGTGTGTCACAGCCCTTTGGGTGAGACGTTCTGGTCGGGACGATTTGAAAACTCCACGACAGGAAGAATTGATCAATGACAGGAAGTCGCACGATGGAGGAAGCTCAGGGTTCAGCAAGGGCGTCTCCATGAGGGTTCTGGGCTTCAAGGGGCAGAGATCAATTGTGGCACCACGACAGCACAGGGTTCAGCTCGGTCACAGAGGACCCAAGTGTCCTGTGGGTCCAGATGGCCCAGGGGATACGGGCCCCCTCTGTTCCCTGCTCCTCCGCGCAGTATCACATGCATGAAATGATGCTTGTCGTTTCTGAAGTCAACTCAACTGAAGCTGAACGTTTTTTGGTGTGTCAGTTCAAACAAGCATTCAATTCAAATTCACTCAACGTTCTTGCAGAAAAAAAAGTGTCCATCCGTCCACACACACCTGTTCACAAGCGCACACCCACATGCACACACATGCACACACACACACACACACACACACACACACACACACACACACACACACTGACTTCAGAATTGTGAGAACACAAATGTTGTTTTCCTTGCACAATTACTTGGTGGGTTGTGCATCACAAGAGATAAATGACACACAACACACCGACTGGACGCAAGACAGGTTCAGAAAGACGAAACAGTATCTACGGTGTCCGTCGTCATAACAAAACAGTTGATACCAGCGAGTGCGAGAAAGAAAATTTTTCACGTACTTTATTTTTTTCACATGGCATTCTGGCCTTTTGAGCCATATTGGCTGCTTCAATTTCGCTTTCGGCCATTTTTACCTTTGAAGCTAGATCTGCATTCAAGAAGAAAGCGTAGAACTAAAAAGGTAGGTTTCTTTTCAGAATATTTCCTTTTTCTGTATCACACATGAAATTGGAGAATTTGAAAGGCTGACTGCCTGAAGAAACTTGTTGGGCCCCACACAGCACAGAAATCTTTTTTCCTGCTTCCGTCCCAAACTGCTTAAAGGCTGGAAACTTGGTGAAACTAATCCTATTACCCTCCTCGGACACTCACAGGCGGCTGTCAGCTTACATTTGCTTCTCCTTTGATGTTGCCCTGGAAACATGACTTTTGCGCTTGGGCGAAAATGAGAAAAAAGTCCTCGAAACCTGCAAAGGTTTCCGAGCAAAGATACAAGAAAACGAAGAAAGACATGTCACGTCTTGAGAAGGAAAAACCTGATTCGAGCACAAAGTGACTTGTTGCCAAGGCAACGAAAACAAAGTAATGAAGTTTCAAAGAATTCTCCAGAAATTGGAGGTCTTCCTTGACAGCCTGAAGATTCTTTCATCTCTGATTCTCTTCTGAAACTCTGGCTCTCTTTCATCCTTTTCGTGGCCCGTGACCCACTTTTCTTGCTGTTCTTCTGTTGTTCGCCCACTTCAATATACTCAAACTTCAAAGGAAAATTCGCTCCATCTCAAGTGACCCTTTGGTGCTCAATTTGCGCACCGACCGCACGACGGGCCTTTTGCAACTACCTTTTCAAACTCGTCTTGTCTCAAACAAAACGACCCATTTTGACCATGTTTCTGTTGTTTTCTTCGCAGGAGAAGGAGAGGCCCATGCATCCTCGGGAGAGAACCTCCGCACAAGTCGGCTGGCTGGCTTTGCGCTGAGTACTCACTTGAGTACTGACCTTGAGTACTGACTGAGTACTCGCTGGATTGGCTGGGAGAGAGGTGGCTGCGACCACGCGGTGCCAGATTCCCGTCTTGAGCCGAGATTCTCACCCTGAGACGCATGTGTGCGCGCATGCGTGCACAAAATAGGGAGATTGAGCTGTCGTGTTTTGCTCTCCGTGGGATGTGCCCTAAAACTGAGTCTCCCTTCCATCTGCTACAGTAACCAAAAGTTTGCTTCCACAAGGCAACAGCTTGGGCACGAAACACGGAGCAAAATTCACTGCTGCTTGATCTCCCTTTCCGTGGCCTCTTCTTCTTGCTGTGAGGCAAACTACGAAGAAACGGAACGTTTCGGCTTGAGAAAATTTCCACGACTGAGACGAAGAAAATTTTCGGCCGAAGAGAATCTCAAACAAATCTCGTAGAAAATGAGTTGAGGTTGTTCTGAAAAAGCAAAGAAAAAACTAGTTTGTTTCTTTATTCCTTCTACCAATCTGAGAATAAAAACTTGCGTTGTTCAACTCTTTTTTGGCTTCTCACATCTGTATTTTCCCCACGTTTCCAGCCCAACAAAGCGTGATTATTTTCCTTTCTCCTCGCTGGTATCAAGATCTGTCGGTGTCGGGTGACAGGGGCAAAGCACTTCCGCTTCCTGCGTGCGCACTCAAACGTGAACGTGCGCGCACGTTGGCGTTATTTCGTAAACGTATACTCCCTCTGGTAGAAATACAGCCGTTCCATGCACGGCGTGAATCAGTGAGCGATATTAAAGAACGTGTTTTTGTTGCAGCTCTGGAAGGACATCCTGCTCCAGTGGTCCCCGTCCGACTTCGGAGGTGTCGACCACGTCCGAGTTCCTGCCACCAAAGTCTGGACTCCCGACATTGTGCTATACAACTAGTGAGTACACGCAATCTTATTCTGTCGTGAAACGCTCATACGAATCAAGGATTACGGCAGGGAGAGCTGTGTTGGGGTCTGCAGGACGAACCAAGGAGATCATCCCAGACTTCGGCAAAAACGAACTTTACCTCCAGCAGACCAAGGGGCTGGGGGCCTGGTCCAAAAACACCCGTGTTGAAATCAAGGTCCAAAATTGTGAATCAAAATCCAGCAGAATTCCAGTGTCAGACTCAGAAAGTTTATTGAACAAGATAACGCACAGAGACAACACATAACTTTGACCGAATGACCTCAGACATAAATTCCAACTGTCCAGCCAAACCAAAGCAACTGTCCGACCGTTGGAGATAAGGGAGCCACAAAATTCATCTTGGTCAGTGCTGTTGTCCAGCGAGAGGGACATCTGAAGGATCAGCGGGAGACAGAGATCGAGCCGCCCCAATCACAGCGAGCACCAACACAATACAGTGATGTATGAGCGGAAACAGGCCCAACTCCGGGGGAACCAGGGGAGCATCCAGGGCTCTGGGGCTCCCTGCTGGACCAGGACACGTGGGGTCGTATCCAGGTATTCATTGAATCAAACTGTCGCTTTGATACGAGCCAACAGACCTCACGCACGTTTGCAAAACATCGACCTCCTGTTGCTAAATTTGACAACGCCACACCGGAACCACAGGCGCTGACACCCTGCTCCCAACGGAATGGACACCCCGGACTCTCTTGTGCCCCACTGCGAAACTTGCATTGTTGTTCAAAACGAGCCTCAAACCATGGGGCTCGCCCCACCAGTCCGTCACTCCACCCCCGTCTTCACCAAACCCCGGATCCGCCCTTGTTCTCCGTGTGATGAATCCAGTGCGTCACCGGTTCCTGCTCTCCCTATTCATTGCTATTTCATGCCCAGTTGATCTTAAATTTACCGTTAAAAGGCACCGTGCATATTCCTGGGGACATTGGAGTCGGATGATGAATCTTCCGCGCAAAGGGACTGAACGCGGGGCTGGAGGCCTGGTTCACGCACGCTGCGATGTGCGTTTCCTCCCTGTGCTACGGGTTAGAGGCCTGAGTGTTTCACGCTGGACGCGTCGTGCGTTGCGTTGCTGCATAAAGAAACAGAAATGCGCAAAATAGCGTTGTGCTGCAAGCGACGATGCGGACGTGAACGTGTGGGGAAGCAGCACAAGCAGAAACTCACTCCAGAGTGTCCCTTTTCCGACAAGGAGATGATTTGCAATTGGGTTCAAAAAGTGAGCGTTCACTGGTTGCTGACCTTTGCTGGGGCGCACAACGCATCCAGTATGAAACAATCCTGGACCGATATGCACTCAGAATTTTTCTAAATCGGGGCACTGGCTGCCGCGGAATCCCTTTTGACGCTGAATCTCAGAGAACAACACAGCGAACATCACGCAAAGGGCAATTTTACGCTGTACACCAATGGGGATCAAAACGCATGCAGCAGAAAATTCGACTCTGATCCAATTTTCTTCGGGTAATTTGGGCATGTGAAAAACGGCTGCAGTGGGACAGAAACTGGGTTAAAATTCAGAGTTGCAGGCAGAATATGAAGCATTGAATATTTTATCAAGACAATTATTCTTCTTTGGAAGAAGCGCGTTGCTTCCCAGCAAAATTCACTCCCGAAAACCTCGTCTCCTGCAGACGCGACACGACGTCGTTTTCATAATGAAAGGGCCCAAGATTTTTGGTGAAGGTTCTTGAACTTTCCCCAAAAAAATCACACTCAAAGGCAACTGAAGTGAGACAGACAGTTGGCAGGCTGAGACAAGCTGCGTCCGTTTGGCAGTGCCACAGAGAGCTCGCCACCGAGGACCGACTCCCAAGGTCACGTTTCCCTGTGTTTCACTGCGAGTGCGACAGGAAATCTGCAAAGCACGTGACGTCGCTGTTCGCGTGCGACGCCGTTTCGTGGCGTTTCTCTGGCCCTGTCTGAACGTCATTAATTCTTGGGTCATGGCAACCCGGTCTCGTGACGTCATCAAGACAGGAGCCATCTTTCAGCCCAAAGCCAACATTCAAGGTTGGCCAAGTCAAAAGCAACTTGTCTGACGCCACGCTGCAAATATTAAAACAGCCTTGTCGTTGAAAAGTTTCCATCACAACGTCACGTTTCGCTGCCTCGTGCACCATCATTGCAGTGTGTCTACTTCACATAACTTTGACTTTCAACTGAATGGCGACGCCGTCATTTTTGCACCGCCGCAAAACCACCGCAAACACCAGCATTGTTTAAAGCAGTGGCAAGACACCCGTTTGTCTGTGATGCCTCGACGCCATCGCACGACGCCGCATGGCTTTGTTCTTGCAACACCGTCTCTGAACTCCAGTGTCTCTTGTTTTGCAGCGCGGACACGCGTCTCAAGGAGCAGCGCGAGGCGATGGCCGTCGTGTCGAGCGACGGCACCGTGCTCTGGATCCCCATGGCCATCTTCAAGTCCACCTGCTCCATCGACATCACCCACTTCCCGTTCGACGAGCAGACGTGCAATATGAAGTTCGGTTCGTGGACCTACGACGGCTTCAAACTTGACATAGACTTCTACGATGGCCTGGAAGAGATTGACGTCAGTGACTACATAGAGAGCAACGAGTGGGGCTTGCTGGGGCATCCTGCTGTAAAACACGTCAAGTATTACCCGTGCTGTGATGAGCCCTACCCAGACTTGACATTCACGCTCAAGCTCAAACGAATCGCTGCTTTCTACAACTACATATTGATTCTGCCGTGTGTGCTGCTCTCTTCACTCACCTTAGTCATATTCTGGTTGCCCCCAGAGTCGCCGGCCAAAATGATACTGGGTAAGTACCTCTCCTTATTTCAAACGTTGAAATTTTGTTTGGAGTCGAACTCTTTCCTCGCACATCTCACAAAAACAACTTCCCAAACAGAAGACGTCAGATTATAGGGGAAATCAAGGATTTGATCAAGGGCCCGACCTTGTGGCGGAGGGGGCTGATGTCAACTTTGAAGCGCGGGGTCGTTACCAAAGTCACAGTCACTGCAACAGAAACTTCCAAATTTTAGGAGAGGATTCTTTCACCCAAATGACTCCAACATCCTTCAAACAGGCAAGAAACCTTTGAGGCTGCAAAAAGCAGGAAAGAAATGTCAGGAAGTATGACATAAATCTCCTGCACGGCGACTTCTTTGGCTTCTTCCAAAAGTCATATCCACCGGCGGTTTTCAGGGACGGGTCCAGAGAGCGTCTCCCCTCATGACCCAAGACACAACAAAGTCACGTCCCTTCGTACTTTGGACTACAGGAACTAAAACATCATTTTGGGGTGCACAGCTTTCTTGACATTGAAACACTCCCCTGATCAAATGCTGAATCCACCCCTGATCTAATCTGCGAGAGTGAGAACGAACCTCCGCCCGTCGTACTTAGTGTCAGGAATCTCAACCGAATCTCTGGCTCCAGGGTCTTTCGAGGCACGGGGACCCGGTGAACCTGCGCCCAAATGTGCTCTTCCATGGCAGGTGTCTGGTGATGGAAAGGTCACATTGGATGCGTCAAGCCCGCCCTTTGACCGCAGTGAATATCAATTTACCCCCTGTGTTTGCATCATGTGCACACACATTTTGCAACAATTGAGAGACGTGTGGGCGATGAATTCTTGAAGTTTGTTTTGGCCTGCCCCCCCTCCCCAAAAAAGAACCATCTCGCACTCAACCCCAATCGCAGACCATCGGTCGCTGTGTGCTGTGTTCATGATGTCAGCATCTGCATCGAAATTGTGCAAGCGTAGAAAGTGCGCACAGATCTGTACAGGAACTGATACGTCGCCCAAAAGCGCACCCCAACGCCACCTCGGACCGTGTGAAGCGGCTCGAGGCGTCAGCGCCGCTCCCGTCGCGCCCCTCGGGGGACTCGGCGCCACGAAACGAACCTGCCCCGCGAGGAGGAAATTGTCATTCCAGCCTCGTCACAACTGACATGTTTAATTAACATCTCCTTTCGCAGCTCAAAAAAACTCGCAGAATTCTGTCCCCACCGAGATGGTCCAATTACCTCGACGGGATAAATATAGAAAGTTCCATTAAGACGCATAAACTGATCGCGGGGATGGCCGCGGGGTTTCCATGGAGATGTGTAACGCGGGGTGGCCCCGGGTGCAGATTAGACATCTCTAATTGAGCATTAACTCATCAGTCGTAGATCTACATTGCGACGAATTTATAGCTCATAGGTCCTTGTTCTTTTCCTTGTCTGTCACTCACAAATGTCAGTCTTTCGCGTGGGCGATAATTGGCTGTGCGGGGAATGTGTGTGGAAATTGGTCGAACGCGTCACACGACGACAATCAGTTCAACGGGAGACACGGGACATAACAGGTTGAACGTTGGGTTTGCATCGTATGTTCCAACTGCAGGGATGAATATATTCGTGGCCTTCTTCGTCTTGCTCCTCCTGCTCGCCGATTCCACGCCGCCCGCCGCCAGCTCTATCCCGCTGATAGGTACGACGCCGACGCCACCGACGCTCAGGACGCCGCCGTCGCGATGGCGTCACGTGACGGCGTCTCGCGAGTGGAAACCAGGACGTCAGCGGGGCCCACTTCATCCCGGCCTGACCCTCCAAGTTTTTCTTTTGCTTCGTGCACAATGCGAAATTTTGACAACAGAGATACGTACGATGGTTGAACATCAAGTTCAAGTTTTCGCATCCGTTTCATTTTTGCGGGTGAATCCGAATCACTTCGCAAAGCGAAAAGTTTCAAACTGCCTCTCAACAAAAACACCTTCAGGCTCTCAAGTCTTCTCGTCCAAAGTTTCAGTTGACCAAAGTTTCGCTGCAGTGCACGAAGCGCCCCGAGCCAAGAGTCTCCCAGTCGTGGTGTTCGTGAGATGACCTCAGCACCAGAAGCAACAGTCTCGGGCCTCAATCACCACGGACGCGTCATGCGCGAGCGTCCCGGCAGAAAGCCGTTGGTTTGCGTCGACTATCGAGACGCTGCACCTGATGTATCCACTATGAAACAGGCCTGAGCCCTGTGTTTTCAGGACTGTAATGCGTCTGGCGACGCGGGTTGCACTCCAGGATCTGTGAGTCTCTCAGGAAATCAGCTGCCTCCGTCCGTTTCAGTGCAATTCAGGACCAAAAAAAGAGAAGATTTGTCTCGTGTTGCCCGATGGCGGTGATAAGCTGAGGTCATTCACATCGAACGCTGCGCGTGGAAGACGCCACTTGGTCACGTGGGCAGAAGTGACGTGGACGTCCAAATCAGTGGACCACGTTTGCAGCGGTCGCCCCTCCCTTTTGATACGAGGGTGACCGCTGCATCTGATCACGACATGTGCATAATGAATCTAAGAGTTTTTCCTTGTGTCTCCTCTTACCTAGGTATGAACATATTTGTGGCATTTTTCTTGTTGCTCCTCCTACTCGCGGACTCCACGCCACCGGCCGCGTCCTCTGTGCCGCTCATAGGTAGGAGACCGAAGCACCATGGCAACTCCATGGCAACCCGTTTTGTCACCATGGCAACTGTACAGAACGTCAAGTTCTATCATGGCTGTTCCCCTCACACTTGGCAAATTCACTTCACCTGCCCCAGGAATGGATCCATCGGGGCTGCCCCGATTTCTTGTGCGCAAGAGCAAAACTATTTCCTTTCTTTCAACGTTCAGATCAGACCCTCGCTCTTGAGCGTCGGTCCCTCTCGACCAAATTGTCGAGCCGCCCTGTGCTCTCCAGACAAACGAAAGAGAATTCCATTTGGGTCTATTCCCCCTTTTCTCTGCACTCCGGTGACTCGAACGAACGAGAGCGTCCTTCTCGACTGAGTTCACTGAGGTTTTCTCAGGCGAAAAATCTCTCTGTAATAACTCTCCTGCTTCCTCACACAACTTCTGCTGTATTTTATCGGCACTTCAAATTTCCACCACATTTGCAGGCCAGGTGAGGCTCGAAGAAAATATCTATTTTGGCATTTGCTTTCATAAGAAGGAATAATGGAAAAGCAGGCTGTTTTGCTGAAGCCAGGTTCACACTGGATGCGTCATGTATGCGTTGCGTCCCATGGGAGCTTCATCGCAGGAAACGTTGCGTTGATCTCTGCGCAAACTGCCTGGGACGCATCGCACGACGCATCCTGTGTAAACTCGGCCTCGGTCCCAGTCTCGTGGCCTTTAGCGTGTGTGGTGTAAATTTGAAACGCTGGTGATGGGTACATGTATGACAGGCACATATGGGAAAGGTTTATTACTTCTGCTTGAAAAATAAGAAATATTTTTACTTCTGGCTTCTTCGACACAACGGTGGTTGCCCCTCTTACCAAGCTCACGAAAAAACAAAGAAACGAACAAAGGAAGCTGAGTGATTCTGGGGTTTTGCACATAAATGTAGAGACGCCCGCTTTGCACTTGCTTCATTCTGATGACGTCATCTGGTGACGCCACGAACGCTGGCATGACAGTAGTGAACCTTTCCTTGTACTTCTTCCAAATTATTTCACACCACTGATCACGTGATTGTAGTAAAATTCACACACAGAGTATGAAACCCGGGCCGCTGTGAATGTCTTGGTAAGAGGAGAAAAGGGAAACTCTTTTCTATGAACCAAACCTGATTTTATGCACATACGCTTGGAAAAGAAGTAATAAATCTCTGACCCCGCTGTCTTCCTGCTCCCAACATGTGTTTTTGAGGCTTTTTCACACAAAGAGAAACGTCAAACGCCCAGAGAACAAAACATGATTCTTTCCAATTTTGCTCGACATTTTTTTCCCTTCGGAGAAAAAGAGAAAGTTTGATGCTGCAGGAAAGGAAACGTTCCTGTTCTGCAGCAGAAAAAGTGACAATAGAAACTTTCTCCGTTTGACGCGCTCTGTGTGAAATCGTCATTGCAAACTCGCTCGTACTACAACCGAGAAACAGCTCTTCTTTTAGAAAAAAAACTGTACATTTTAGTGTTTGTCATTTCAAATGAAATGTCTATTTTGGGATTCACCTTCATCTTGCTGCGCCAAGAAATAAGTGCAACCATTTTCAAAAACTAGATCTAATCAACGCTACGGTCTTTTCATCTCAAAATGAGTTTAATTTCACTTCGATGACGTCAGGGATGTTCGCTTCGTTCGTTGGTTCACAAAGGACTATTTTCTCTGTTTCAGGTGCATATTTCTGTTTGAACATGATCCTCATCACATTATCAACGTTTCTATCAGTCATCGTCATCAACCTCTACTTCAGAGGCGACAAGAGAAGCAAAGTTCCAAAGTGGTTGCGAAGAGTAAGTTTCTGATTCCGGAAGGGCGGCTCCAGCGAACATTGGGTCAGGAAGGCCAGCTCCACCTCCTCCCCACCCGCATACATGGCGATCCCAACACATGAAGGGCATGAAATTTTGTGATTGATAATTTTGAATCAGGTGTAACTTTTCCAAACGTCAGTGGTTCATGTGAGCAAAATTCCAATTCCTGCCACAATGCATGCCACTGTACAACGGAACGAAGGCCACGCATCAAAAGGTCCAAATTAACCCAGCACCGGGTGTCCTTTGCACACTGACAACACGGAGCCCCAGACTTTCCTGGATCCGCCCCTGGTTCCTCTGAACAAACCCAACAAATATCGATTCCGCTTTGTGCACAGAAAATGTCTTCAAGTGCCAAGGCCACCGGCCTCTGTCTGTACATGATGCGCTCGCGTTTCCGCATGGTTCCCCGGTGTCTCAGATTCATGGCTCTGGTTTGATTTTCATAGAATTGACTTGTCGATGTGCACAAAGGTCAGGTTTGTCGATTTGAAAGCGCTGCTGAAGACCAAATGGGCGTGTTCGACGACCATGCCGAGCGGCGGCCTGCCTGGCTTGGAAATCGAACACGTCAACATGCGGAGGTTTGACAACCAGTGGCTTCTTTTTTCAGATCATGGTGGACGGGTTGGCCCGCGTTCTGTGCATGCGCAGTGAAATCCAAGGCGACGAGGCGAGGGACGCCGCGCACGCCGCTGCGCACGCGAGTGACGGCGGCCACCACGGGGGGCGCCACTCCAAAGAGCGCAAAAAAATCAAATGCCCCAAGTTGGAATACAACAAGTTCCAGCCTCCTCCCCCAGTGATGGATTATAGAGACGGGGTGGGGACGGGACGCTCTCACGCCGCCCCGGACTACTCCCCACTCCACACACAGGCCATTGAGAGCGACATCAAGGAGATCAAACGCATCCTAAGGACCTTCATCACGCGTATCAACGAGAAGGATGCGCAAGGCAGAATAGCCAAAGAATGGCGGATCGTCGCTCGTGTTTTGGACCGATTGTTCTTCTTTATGTATTTGTGTACAATCATCGTTTCGTTAGCAACAATATTTCCCAAGGGATAAAACTGATCCTGCAGATATTGAGTATTATTTGTTTTTGACACTCGCTGGGTTGAGATGCGCGTGCGCACGCCGAGGCCGCTGGCGCATGCGCGCTGGTGAGCCCGAGGCGTCACGTTTCCAAGTCGGCACGGCCTCTGGTGGGCCTCGCGGCAGCACGCGCGTCTCCACCCAGCGCTGTTGGGTTCTGTTGTTATGCCTTATTCGGCCAGGTGCTAACATACATTGATCATACACAACACAGATCACCGCGACTGACTCCATAACATGCGATGTTTTGTACATGTCTCACCACTGTACAGCAGCGTCAACTCGTGCAGCAGCTTGTTCCGAAGAAGGATCGTGCCTCCAGTAGATCCAGGCACACAGAGGGGGTCCACTCAACCTTCCCCCACAAATATTATCCACCTGAAACACGTTGACAATTTCGCTGATCTTCTGAAGATACGGTCCCAACCCAAGAGGCAGAGCCTGGTCAGGACCAGGTCAGGACTCCTCACTCCCTCCAACCCTGAATCCGCTGGAGTGTGCTGGAAACCTCTGTTGTGCGTCGTTAAAATTCTGCACACAACCAACACAAACACGCAACATGTTTCTGTAATCCTAACCAGTTCTTGTTTCTGTATGTGCACCGGTGCAATCACCCACTCACACAGGAAATTTTTGTGCAAAAGCATTTGGGACTTCTGAGTCCACACCCTCGACTGGTACAGAAGCCTTTTGAACTTCAAAACAATCGACGATGATACTTTCCACACAAGTGTTCTCTTTTGTGCCCGTTTGTCGTCATCTTGTTTCTTGTTGTTTTTCCCTGGAAGATTTGAACAAAACAGGCAAAATAGATCTACGGGTCCTTTGGCAAACTTACATCCGTCAAATTCCCCAAAAGAGGCAAGAATCCATTCAACAGGCTGGTTTTCGCACTGGTTGATTCTCAACAAAATGACATGTGAGAGCGCATTGCTTGAGAAAACTGGTCGCAATTAACAGGGTCTCGAATCAGCAGAGTTCATACAAGCCCAGGAAAGGTTTATGATTCTTTTCCCGCAAAACTCTTCGGTTTGCCCTTCCGAATTACCAACCGCCTTATTTCCATCTGATCTGAAACACACGACTACAAAACACCGCTAAAGATTCCAACGGTAGCGATCTGTGATACAATAGTTTGTAACAGACTTCTCTCAAGGGAAAGGTTCCTCTGCAGGGGCGGGTCCAGGGGGTCGCGGGGTCCCGGCCCCTGACCATCCACAAAAATCACTCACTTTGCCCTCCTGTTTTTGCGCCTCATTCACAACTTTTTCATTTTGACATATTAAAATTTTCAAAGTTGAAATCTCAGTCCCTTGTCCCCCGGGGCCGGCCCCTCCCCTTGGACCAAACCCTGGACCTGCTCCTGCTATGAACGCGGAGATTCCTACGCGTTGAGAAGCCTCTCCAAGCGCATCATGCAAGAAGGGCGGGAGAACAAGTCCACGCGCAGTCTTGTTGTCCAGACAATTGCAAGGTGAAGCAAAGTCCCCGCTACAGACACACGACGTGCACATGAAATTTCGCCTGCCTCCACCGTGCAACGTGAAAGTGACCTGCACGTGCAACAGGGTGGGGCGTTTTCCGAAACTGCACGTTGTCGTGTGCGCAGCGAAGTTTCCTGCACAGTTCGTCGTGTTCCTCACAAAACTCTCAGGGACTGAAGAGGCCCACGCACGCAACGGAACAGTGTTCCACTAAGAGAAAAGTGCAAAACTTCATTGAATTCAGACTTTGCAAAAGCTGGGCGAGGAATTTAACGCGGGCGAGGAGAGTTGTGTTGTCCCTGGAGAGGGGGGCTGGTGGAAATGAAGCCACTCTAATCAAATCTCGCTCCGCCCCGCGCCGCGCTGAGTCGCGAGACTTCGCACAGAAGCCGCTGGTGATAAAACCCACAACACGAGATGAGTTTTCTCTCCAAGTGTCACTTCAGTCTCGTTATGAGGAAAACAAACTCTGGAGCCTGGATGGTTTCTTTCCCCCAAGAGCTGAACTGCAGAAGGGTTTTTTGCACAAAATGCTTGGTGAGCAGAGGCAGAAAAACCTGTGTGCGTGCGCAATGCGCACGAGCGTGTGAGTGTGACGTCATCACTGTTTCCATGGTTTCTCTGCAGTCTGAGCAATACATGTAGGACACGCCTCACGATGCTTCAACACATATCGCGTCTTTTGTGCCGCAGATATCACAGCGGCACATCAGGCTTTATCGCATTGGAAGCGTCGGGCGTTGCGTCCCTTGTTCTGGGACACAATGCACGACGCGTCCAGTGTGAACGAGGCCGAACCTGAATGAAAGTCGCTTTGCTATCTACACCATCGTATCCATGGTGACTCATCCACTAATCAAGTGTCAAGTACATTTGCAGATATGTACCATAAACCAGTATGTAGCAGTTGAGATAAAGGAAGAAAAGAATCCATGCAAACATACATATATGTCTAATCCGTTGCCAAAACTGATATGTTTCGTACGTAGTCAAACGTTAGTGTTATTGTTATGTACTTGTACGTAAGTGTACACAGATTGGCAACTTGTTGAAGACTTAAAGAACTGTTAGGAAGAAAAGAAATCTGCAGAAATTTGTGAGGAAATTGAACCAGACATCAACATGTACTGCGTACAACGCTGTTTGGTCACAATGTGCTGGATCTGCATTTCGTCCAAATTGTGAAACAACCACAGAAAAATTTTATTTGAAAATCACACACATAGCCTGCATGTCTTTCTGCAGAGCTCCAGCGGATCCAGGGGCCCTGGGGGTCAAAACTCCAAAAGAAAGACAGTGGTCTACCAGCTTTCCTGCAAAATTGCATTTCATACAACAAACTTTCCAAAATGGGCATCTGGTGGATCGGAAACCCACATCCCCAGACCCTGAAACAGCCCTGAATCACAGATCATCACTAATCAGCAGCATCGTCTCTGGATCATCACTGCACCCTGGATCCGCTGAAGAACCTGCACGAAGTATTGTTGTTGAAAACACTGGACGTCGACGCACATGCAGAGTGCAGGGCGTCCGCGCGTGATCCTACACCAACCAGGTTGAGTTCACACTGGAGGCAGCAAGTCAAGGGATGTCACAGAAGTCTCTATTGGACCGGCGCTGTCGGAAAACGTCGCCTGAATCTGGACTTCCTCCACGTCCCTCGTGCGTGTCGCCTCCAGTGTGAATAAACCAGCTTTGCTGCAGTGCAGGAATCGATCCGTGTGAAGAAGACTTATCCGTTCATTTTGAATGTCCTACCTCGCCTTACGACACATCAGGCCTGGTTCACATTGGATACGCCGTGCGTCTGTACAAGTCAACTGAACGACGCAGTGTCAATTGACTTGCGCAAGAACGCAACGGATGACGTATCCAAGTGTGATACAGGCCGCAGAAATGGCATTCACGCAAACAACTCATCACACACGCAAATCGCACGTCACCTTCTCATATGCTACTCCTGATGGTCCGCATTGAGGGGGAATATCAGACACATTGCTGTACAATTGAGAAACAAGAACACAGATCAGTGTGGATACGCGCCTCGGGGATGCGCGTCAAAGCAGCGCGTGAGAACACACCAGGAAAACACAGATTTTCCAACAAACTGAAACGTTGTGAAGCGAATGGAGAACCCATTGGATAATCTTGCTGTCGCTTTTGTATTCCAAAATAAATTTTGTACAACTCCAATTCATGGGAGATTTGTAGAAAATGTCACATCTTCCCGAGAGGGTGAGATTCCCAATGTGTCTCCACGGCAACAGCGACTCTGGTTGGTTGTTGGTTGTTGACGAGGGTGGTCACAAGAATGCACTCAGATAGTGTAAATACTGGTATGCCATCTGTGCCCACTGCTCAACTGTACATTGTGAAAATAAAACAAATTTGCAGAAAGCGGTCAGTGATGTTGGTTCATTTTATGCCAGTTTTGACTTTCAATGCGCTAACCCCACATGACCCCTCGACCCCAACCCCTTCTGGTGTTTGAACCAGAAACCACCTTCCCTTGTGAATCAAGGACTTCCGGAAGTGAACGAATCCCACCGTCGTCACCTCTGTGTTGAATTTTGACGTGTTGTGAGAGTCTTCAAAGCATACTTCGAAAATGTGTTGCATGGTGCTGTACGAGCAAACGACAAAACATCAACGTCAAATAGGTGTGTTGAACCACGGCTGTTCGTTTCCAATGTGAGTCTCCTTGTGTTTTCCGAACAAACTCGTGAGGCTTCCAAGCCTGTGTAACCAAACCTGAAAACGTATCCCTACCCTTACGATTCAAGTCAGGAGAACGAGACAGTCGTGCGTGTCAACAAGACAACGACTGGTGCGGGTGCCGTTGGTCGTGCTGCTTCTCAGAAAACGCCCCGTCGGCAGAATTGCCTTGACACTTCCTGCATCTGCAGCGAGACACGAAACGGGACCCTGCAGGCCAGGTTCACACAGAAAGCGTCGTCCGCTGCGTGCTTATTGAGTGTCTGGTCAAGTGGATGGACGGTACAGGTCAATTTCGGATAATTCGACATACCCCTTTTGCCAATGAAAAAGTCGAATTGTGTGAAAGTCGAATTATGAAACCTTTAAACACACATACAAATCCAAACCTGTTCTGAAAAAAAATTGAACTGTGTAAAAGTTGAATTACGGACATTCGAAATATCCGAAATGGACCTGTACGTTTCTGGTTGCGTCGCGGCCCGGCGGCGTCGTGCAAGGCGCAGTAGTTACCGCGGTCACGTGTGTTGATCCTGCACAAGAACGCAACTCCTCACGCGCCCCGTTCAAAATCTTGACGGAGTCAGACGCTGGAAGCATCATCCCTGTGTCCATCAACAGCACCCATTGACTTGTGGGGGAGGGTGCCCAACGCGTGACGGGTGCAGTGTGACTCTGGCCGCAGCCAGTAACTTGACCTGCTCTTTGTCTCCACGAAGCGTGGACCCAGGTGCGGCAATTCTCCTGTTTTCGCTTTCGTTGCGTGACGCGGGGAGCGAGAGCGCGAGACATTTCCAAGTGACTGCGGCTTCACATGAAACAATACATCTCGCTTGAGGAAGAGCGCTGACACATCCGAGGGGTCGAGACTCCTTTTCCTGGTCCATAAATTTTGCATCGTTCAGCATTCGTCTCCTTTCTGCCTTCTTTGTCAAAGTAGGAGGCACACCAAACATGGTTTCACAGACACTGGTGTTTCACTTCAAAATCCAATTTTTCTGGCACTTTTCTCAACTTTGAGAGTTTTGGCAAGAGCATCTGCATGTCGACGCTTGTGCTTCCAAGATAAGATTTTTGGGGATCGGACCCCGGTCATGGGTCTCCATTTCTGTGAAACTGCCACTGTCCCATGCGCCCATACACAGTGTAACACACGCAAACCCCCGCCTGTTTCGGACTTGGTGGCCAGCCCCACCTGGAAAATTCCTCAAATGCAACGCACACACGTGCACACACACACACACTCTCTCACACACAAGCCCCACCTGGAGAATTCCTCAAATGCAACGCACACACAAATACACTCGCGAACGCACGCACATACTGCACAAAACCTCGCCACGTCAAGACTCGTGTTGTTTCTTCCCACAGACGTGGAGAGACATCCTGCTCACGTGGAACCCGGTCGATTACGGAGGTGTCGACCACGTGCGAGTTCCCGCCGACGAGATCTGGACCCCGGACATCGTCCTCTACAACTAGTGAGTACCTGGCTTTGCGGTACTTTGTGCTCTGTGACCCACAGCAACCCAAACCCACACGGCTTCGGCAGTTGCACGTACGGTACAGCTGTAGATCGTTGTGCGTTGGCACAAACTGGTCGCTTTAGCACCTTTTCACCACTTGGTGGAATGCTCGCCGAAAATCCCTGTCGTACTTTCGGTTGTGTCGGAACCCAGTGACATCTTGATTCCCCGGACACCGTCTCCCACCTGGTCCCCAGGACAACTCATGAGTTTGTTTTTCGCACCGAGCTTGGGCCTCTGACCTCAGAGTGCTCGCTTGTGGCGTCTTTGTACTCATTCATAATCTCAGAGCACTCGATCTGAACCTGAGAGATTGCCCTGAGCCTTACATTGGCCAAATCACAAAACTTGCTGAAACAGCATGAAAGACCCACTGTCAAAAACAAACGTCAGCACTGTGACTGAATCATCGACTTGTGGGACCGCCAGCGCATTCCACCCCAACACCTGCACACATCAGGTGGGGCTTCACGAGTACACGGGAGAAAGAGACGACGTTACTCAGAAACGACAAAGGTAATCCGCATCGGCGTCTGTACCTGGAGATGCCTCAATCTGCGCCTCTGAACCTGAGTTCACACCGGAAGCGGCATGGGCTGCGTCGCTGCAGACGTGAGCACGTTAACGAATATAGCGCCATCGCTGGCATCAGATTCAAACCAGATGGAAGTTGCGTCGTCACTCGCACAAGAGGCACCGTGCATTCAGTGCCTGTGAAATGTTGCAAGAAACCGTACAACACCCAGAGACTGGTAGCGCAACGCAAGACGCATGCGCGCAATACACACCAGAACGATTGCGATGCAGCACAGGTCTACAGAGCAGCTCGGAGACGGAACTGACGACTCACCCGGCGTGAACCAGGCTGTCGCCGCCCCCCTCACACTTCCTTTCCCTGGGCACCTCTTCATTAGAGCGCAGGCTTCAAAGGAAACATAATGAACCGAGTTCTTCTTTCCCTTTGTGTTTTTCATCCTTTCCTTGTGCTTTTCCTCCCACAAAAAAACATGTGCTGGAGGCCACAGTCTGAAAGACTCAGGTGAGACGTATAGGTGCGCCTGTCTACTGGGGCGAATCGGGCACGATTTCTCCTGACCCCCATTTCCCTTTCGTCCTTTCTTTGCGCCGTGGTTGCAACACCGAACAACAAACTTTTGTTGAAGTTGTTGCCTCAAGGGCCGGGCCCACTCAGAACCATGCTGTCCTCCTCCACCGTCTCCTGTCCAGATTCTATATATATACGACACTTGGAGGTGCGGCCCGACTGCTTCCTTCTGTCGTTCATGTGTTGCAAAATACACACTGGAAGTTTAAATGACAAGACACTTTTTTGAAGTCGTCTTGAAACCAAGACTCTGGTTTATTTTTGTTTTTTGCACTGTTGTCCAAAGTCAAGTGCCCTCGTCCGGTATTCTTGCACACCCACATGCGCTGCACCCAACCAAGTGAAAAAGGCGCCTGACTTTCTCTTGCTTTCCTGTGTGAATCTTGTCTTTCTCACTGAGGCTGAAGACGTGGATCTGAAACCTCTTCTTCTCCCATCTTTACAGTGCGGACATCCGGTTGAAGGAACAGAGGCGCGCCCTCGCGGTCATATCGAGTGACGGCACCGTGCTCTGGATCCCTATGTCCATCCTCAAGTCGACCTGCTCCATCGACATCACGCATTTCCCGTTTGACGAACAGACGTGTTTCCTCAAGTTCGGGAGCTGGACGTACGACGGGTTCAAGCTGGACCTGGATTTCTACGATGGACTTGAGGTAAGGAGCAACACGTCCGTTTCAAAACACAGGGAACTTTGTTTCTTTTGCATCAACTCTGGTCACAGTTTAAAATTCTCCTACCCCTGCAAAGGAGCCATCCCAAAGTAACAGAACAAGGAGGAAGAACCCAGTTCAGGTCCAAATGATCCAGACTCCTTCAGTCTGCAATGTCCTGATCCACCACTTCTTGTCTGATTGGACTTTGCCCGCGTCAGAGGTGGTGCGAAGAGGGCTTGGGGACTCCCCAGCATCAAGGGACTGCGGAAGGCCGTGGGACCAGATCTACCAGTCACCAACTCCCGCATTCAATACGTAGACCTACTATTTCCCTTTCGTCCCACCACCCCCAAATACGAGACGCAAAGTGACCTTTCGTCAGGTGGATGTTTCACGGATCAGCCTCCTGCTCCGAGTTGCTTCACCAACCAATCCCACGCCCAGCTCTGACTCGCACAGCTGCACTGAATGTTCCTTCCGTCCAGTCTTCACCATGGTACTTTGCCATGGTACAATCTTTTTGAGTCTGGCCATAATCAAGTTTCTAGACCTCCTGAACCCGATGGGAAGTAACCTGCAACCTGCAGCCCAACAGACCAACACCGCGCTGCAAGCCCAGGTGTTGTTGAAACTTTGGACGTTGGAGATCGTTCCACAAGGAAAAAGTTGCAGGGACGGCGCTATGAGAGTGGGAGTCAAGGGGGCCCCAAGCGCCGTGCTTACCTTGTCAATCTCCGCCCCCGTCATCCCCGTAATTAGGGGTCTTTACGCTCCTGCGCGCTTACGAGCATCTAAAGACCTATTCAGCGGGGCTCTGCGTTGCAAGATGCTTAAAATATTAATACACTGCGTCTGGAAAGCAGGCAACAAAATTGTGCAGTGACGTCACAAACGTCTCTGAAGAACCGAAGAAAATAGGAATGTGACATTTGGAGGCTTCGATCTCTGAGGAGTGTCAGGAGCTCCACAGATCCATTTTGCTGCGAGTACAGAGATTAATGACAGGTAGCAGACGCGGATCCAGCAGTTGTATTTAGTTTTCAGTTTTCACATGTGTTATTTTTCTTCAATCATAAGCAGCCACTCTCCCCACTGGGGGACAGACCCCAGTCAGAACGGGGTGAAGCAACCCTGCTCTGATCCTGGATCTGCTACGCACAGTTCGTCACCCTCTTGATTTGGGATGGTACGGTCCCGGGTCCCTTGACCATTGAAGAAAGCCAAGTTTCAAGAGGATCAAAGAAAGTCCGAATTTCACCACGTTGGGGATCACCCGTCACCCAGTCAAGAGTCGCACCCTCCCGCCCAACCGAACCAGAGCTCCGCCTGCGAACGCGTGCCATTCTTTCCTATTGGGTGGATCAGAAGAGTACGAGCACATAAAAACTTCACAGAACCTTCGCAGTCATCAAAAGGGCAATATTTGTTCAATCCACGGCTCATAATACCTGGCTTTTGCTTTTGATTTGGAAATTGAACGGCACCACATACGTACGGGAAGAACCCGATGGTATGCTGATGTTCCAATCCTCCATCTGGTTTCAATCCAAACTTGTCGTGCACTCCCTGACTAAAGCCCACACACATCTATCCCAACACACACGGGCACATACACGTACACACACACCCAAGCACACACACACGTGACGTCGACGCTGTTTTTCAGGAGGTGGACGTGACGGACTACGTGGTCAGTAACGAGTGGATCCTGACGGGCCACCCGGCGATCCGCAACGTCAAGTACTATCCGTGCTGCGACGAGCCCTACCCGGACCTCACCTTCTCCGTCAGGTACGTGAAGACCCGTTTGGGCCTTGGACCTGTGGATCAGAGTTCGAATCTCAGAGAGAGGAAAGAGTAAGCGTGTCATCGTGTTGGATGACTCTTCAGCTAATCCAGATGTGGGCTTGCTGCAACCCTGTCTCCCAATCAACCCAGTTTTCCCACAATTTTGCGCCACCCAACGGCACCTCCCAAAAAAGTTCGAGCAGGCCCTTCCCAAATTCTGCCCTAGTGGATGTTACGCCAATACAGCAGCATAGTTTCTAACGAAGTTGTCAAGCTTCTGTATCAAGCTTCGTGATTGGAGTGTGACACGTTTCATGGTGAAGCACTTGAGTCAGAATGCGCAGAGAAGGCAATTTCCTTGAGATCCCGACTGAAGCTTCGTCGATGCACCGCAGAACCAGAGGATCCATCCACCAGTGGGGTGGAGGCGGACATTGTGGAAGTATCCAAGTGCGATACTTTCTGAGTTTACGTGTCAACCTTTTGCTCACGAAGCGGGCTGGGGTTTCCTTTTTGGGGCGAGAAAAGCCACGACCTCTCAGCCCTTTGGACCCACCAGAGGCTCGTTTGTGTCTTCCAGAACTGTTTACAGAAGCGTTGGAGTTTGTCAAAACAAAGTCCTTCCCTCACGCTTTCGGCGTGAACCTGCATGAAATGACGTCCATTCAACTCAGTCATTTGCGCGGATGAGGGAGCTGTCCGGGGAAGACTCCCTCCAATCCGGGCTGTCTCTGTCCGAGACGTCCTCCTGCAAACCCAATCACACACGGAGAAACTTTCTGTAACTGGTGATGACTTGTGATGACTTCTCAGCTGCTTTCTTGTCAACACACGTTGGCCCTATTTCGTGAATGACGCACACCTTGTACAAAACGGAGGACAAATCAAACACGTGCAAGTTCCCTGGAGGTTGTGGGTATGAGATCACAGAGGCTCAAAGCCAAGAGACCCTTCTGCTGTCATGTGGCTTTTTTGGGGCATTTTTACTTTTTCCAGGTGTCATTGGGGGAGGGCAGACCCCAGGCTCTCGTCTTTAAATTTGAATGTTCACCAAGGGCGCCTGCAGAGTGCCCCCGGCGACACCACTCTCGCTGCCTCTCTCTCCACCGTCTCGCCTGTGGTGTGAACTTCTTGTCTCTTGCAGTACGAACTCTTCTCTTTCCAGCATGAAGCGGATCGGGGTGTTCTACAGCTACATCCTGATCCTGCCCTGCGTGCTGCTCTCCTTCCTCACGCTCGTCATCTTCTGGCTGCCGCCCGAGTCCTCCGCCAAGATGATACTCGGTGAGTGCGGCGAGGGTGGACAGACCTTTGTGGACATGTGGGGGTTCAAACTAGTTCCTCCCACAACATTGGGAGTCTTGGTCGACACGGAAATGGGGTGCATGAATCGCGGGTGGGAAGAGGCCTATTCTGTTCACTGGGCTCGTTGTACTTGTACGTCACGTCCCGCAAAACCTACACTTTAAGTCCATGAGCACTGCGTTGTTGCTTGAATTTCGACACCGGGCCAGTTCACAGGGACGCAACCCTGCCCGAGGAACAGAAGCGAGGCAGTACGGCGCGTCGTGAAAAATTTACGTCGCGTCCTGCGCGCCGCGAATCGTGACGCTGCTGGAGGGAGGAGGTCGCGCGTCCCTTCACTGCGTCTCAGTCAAGAACATGCTGTCCATAAATAACCACTTCATAACTTCAGAAATCAGAGCCGTGTGTTTGAATCAGCACCTGTCTTCAGATTCTGTTGAGACACGCCCCCTCCCCTCCCCTTGCCCTTGATCCACCCCTGATCCCTCACCCGTGATTCCGTGTCTCGTCTCGCTGCAGGGATGAACATCTTCGTCGCCTTCTTCCTGCTGCTGCGGATCCTGGCGAGCTCTACGCCTCCGGCCTCGTCCTCCATCCCGCTCCTCGGTGAGTGCTGAGTCACTGAGTACTGTCTCTCAGCACCTTATGCTTGTGGTTTTGTCGACTGAGGGAGGACCGGCCCATTGCTGTGGATTCTGGACACCTTGACACTTCTGGTCTCCTCATTTCGCACGCAACAGAGTTCAAAAGTATTCCAGCCGCACCAGCAGTCTATACTCGTGTGTCTGTGAATACAGTCACACAAGTTTGTATTTTGACAACAACAAAAATGCCCCCAATGAACTGTGTCGAACATGACAAGAACCAAGTTTCGTCACGTGTTTTTGAAAAAAAAAAGAAGCATTTTGTTTTCAACTCAATCATTGCAAATGAAGTTTCACACTCTGAAGTGAAGTCACAACAGTCATCGCCGCCAAACATCACAAGACTCTTCTTTCTCGAATACAAGTATCTTCACTGCGCCGTGTATGGCAAACTTGCGTGGGCGACAGAAAAACAAACGCAATACGACACCAGGACACCTGTGTATGCTGGGCTATTTCATCAACCCATTTTCCTGACCCCCGACGTTTGAGTCACATTGTCTGTCTCTGTGCTGCGTTCGCAAATGACGACGCTGCACCTCTGATCTTGAGCCGAGGCAGCAAAGCAATGCGCACGAGTTCAGCAAAAAAGTGGACCTGAAGCACTGGACGCGTCATTCATTGCGTCCCTTGTGCGAGATACGAGCCTGTGCGCACTGTGGCGAAAGTGAGGTCTGCTACTTTGAACAGCAGAGACGCAACGCGTGGCGTACTCGCACAAGAGTCACGGAGTGTCACTCACCCCGACTTTTCGCCACAGTGAAAGGTGCTGATCCACCACACTGAAGATCGCCCATTGCGTCGTCCAACCAAGTGACCACGCAGCGCCCACACCTACTTGTGCAGAAGGGCAAAGCCTGACACAACTGGTGTCACCACGACCTTTCGCGGCAGTGCATGAAAGTTTGGCCCACGGTACTGAGGGCGTCAAGGCGCCGGGTCCGCCTCGCCTCCTCTTCATCAAACCTCCTGCATTATTCACGGCTCCTTCGCCTCTGATCCTGTTGTGCAGAAAGAACCGGGAGGCGCGGGGCCCCTCGGCGCAACACCTGCACGGCGTCCTTCAGCACAGGGGCGGAGCGAGGCGCACCGTCCAACAAAGGGACCCGGCCCCAATGTCAATATGTTGTTTTTGGTGGTGGTGGTGTTGGGGGGGGAGGGCTTTTTCAGATGGGGGCTCCCGCTCTCTTGCTGCATGCACAGGTGCAGTGAAGAAAACATAGCTGCGGTTGAGCGGGGAACTCAGAACCACCAACGAAAATGAAAAACGCGTCAGAAGGATCTGGATCTGTTTGATCAAAGACGCACATACAAATGATGTAGTTCAAAATATATTGATTGAGGATGCCTCACAGTGGTGAAGGGTACCAATGCGAGTGAAGGAAGGTCTTCTCCCCAATTTTTTTTTGCAAACAGATCACACAAGGCGATTACTTCTGCTCTGTTGAAACGGCGACACAGCATGTGTTGCCACAAGCATCCCGTGTCTTCGTTGGTGTTATTTTTTGACAACCACAACAGAACGCACGCACACACAGAAAACGCACACACACGTAACCACACACGTACTTCCTTTGTCTTCAGGTGCGTACTTCTGTCTCAACATGATCCTGATCACACTCTCGACCTTCCTCTCCGTCATCGTCATCAACCTCTACTTCCGGGGCGACAAGAAGTCCACCGTCCCGCTCTGGCTCCGCAGGGTAAATGATCTCTTCTCCACTTGTAGTCACGCTGGCGTCGCATCAGCACGTGTTGGAGGTGGACACGTCCAGTGAACAAAACTTGCAGAGAAAGAAAACTTTTGCGTCAATGAGGAAAGAGCGAAAACGCTGACCACGCAGGTTTTCTCCTGACGGAAGGTTTCACGTGAGAATTGTTGTGAAAGTTGTGCGAAGGTTTTCTGCTAGGGCCGTGAATAACCTGCAAATTGGGGTGCCTTGACTAGGATAATTTATAATGGCGTACTTCTGTCCAAGTTCTGATGCTGAGCATCAAAGCATCGTGAATTATAAAAGGGGCAATGGTGGGAAACGCGCATAAACACTGGGTCGTTCCTTTCCTAGAGCTGCAGGAGCATCTGCCTCGACGGGATGAATCCTCAACTTGATGGGTACCTCATGGCTACACACAGTACAGTGTGAGCCGTACAACCGAGAGAAGGGCTCTCGTGGGTTGGAT
>JAAUXT010053728.1_pt1 | contig 57304 bp, 50 predicted proteins | sample 7278171 | NCBI WGS metagenome assembly JAAUXT01 (sample SAMN14350112, study PRJNA611818) | marine sediment metagenome | isolation source: surface marine sediment (1.8m) | place: French Polynesia: Moorea | collected 2018-08
AATTTCTGCATATACTTGTGAAATATAACAGATACAAGAAATCTATGTCTTTAGATTTGTGACACAATGAGATCTGAACCCACAAAACAACTGTGACAAAGTGTGACAAAGTGTGACAGTTAGCGTTATGTTTGATCTCACGCTTGTGAACAGCCTATCCAGGAAAATGCTTAGTTATGAGTCGAGGCGAAGCCATTGTCGACCGGTCAAGCGATGCGTATGCGCGTGGCATTTTTCTCTATTTTGGTGTGTGTTTTGGTGCGGAAAGAGACTGAAAAGATGGAGCACAGTAAGTTAATGCAGCGGGCTGAACTGAGACTGATGAGAATTCAAGGAAAGACTGTTGCAGAGGCCCATGCAGAACTTGTTCGAGACCATGCAGGCAACGCCCTGAGCCTCAGCATGGCGTGTCAATGGTTCAAGAAATTCGCTGCAGGCGTCCGCGACATCTCAGTCAAGAAAACTGGAGGTAGGCTGACCAAATTAACACTGGAAAAACTTGCCCAACTGAGGGAACTCCTGGATGAAGACAACACCATGTGCATCAGAGTTCTCGCCAGGCGCACAGGTCTTTCCCTGAGGACTGTCCACCACGCCTTGTGCAACAAACTGAACCTCAAGAAGTGCCCAGCCAAATGGGTACCACATGCTTTATCTGACCAGCAAAGGCAACAGAGGGTGTGCATGGCGAGGGATTTGCAGGCAAGATTCAGGAGGTCGCCGACATTGCAGGACCGTGTCATCACCGGTGATGAAAGCTGGTTTTGGTGTTATGAACTGCACATGAAGAGGTCGACCAACGCCTGGCTCCGCAGCAATGAATGTCATCCACAGAAGGTCTCCAAGGACCGATATGTACGCAAAGTGATTTTGATCATCTTTTGGAATTCACAAGGAGTCATCCATCGGGAGTTCGTGGCAAATGGCCAAGGCATCAACAGACATGTCTACCTGCAGACAATGAGAGATTTGCGTGAGAAAATCCGATGCAGACACCCGCAGCTGTGGCGACGCCAATCTTTCTGGTTGCATCATGACAGCGCTCCAGCACACAGAGCTGATTTGGTGGTGAATTTCTTGCAGGCAACAAACACCAAAGTTCTGCCCCACCCACCCTACTCGCCTGATTTGGCTCCGTCGGACTTTTTCCTGTTTGCCAGGCTCAAACGCAACATGAGGGGGATCACATTCGACAGTGTGGACACCCTCAAACATTGCGTCGACTTTGAGTTGGGTCAGGTGGCCCAATGGGAATTTGCCCATGCCATGAGGGAATCATGGAACCACAGACTCCAGCAGTGCATTGACCATGAAGGCAGATACTTTGAGAATTAAGTGTGCAATTTTGGTGAAGTTTGAACCGGGAGAAGTGGTCAAATAACAGGCGCAAAGTCACAGAAATGACACTGCTGAAATCAGTCACCCGAACTTCCGACATGCGTGTTTTGCTTTGTTGCTTTACACATGTTCCTCTCAATCAATTTTGATAATGTTTGACATGTAAACTTGTTGACAAATACATTCTTCATTCCTAAAAAATGAAACGTCTCCATCCATTCAAACCCGCAAAAAAACCCCGCTGTTCATCTCAAAGTATACAAACCTCGTACAGTAATAAATCTGTCTTGAAGTTCTCAGAATGAATGGTGTGCTGCCAACAGAAGCATTACCGAGTGTGTTGGTGAAATCGAAAGAAAGACATGTGCCAATCGGAAACAGTCAAATTCTGCTGAAGTTGGACCATCTTAGGGTGAGGCTCGATCAAGCGTTTCACCTCGTGGGGATGTTCTCCACCTGATGGGCGTGCGGTCTGCCTCTGCCACACCCCCATGTAGCAGGAAACTGTCTCCTGCAGTGTGGAAATGGCATGTCTTGATGGGGCTCCTTGTCAATGTTTGGGGACAAATAGTTGGGGCATATTTTAGACTTGGACATCGGTGGAATCGAGACAATGGAAGGCCAGAAGAGCACATGTTCCAATATTCACGAGACACAAACAAGATCTCGTTGTCCCATTGTTTCGAAATTCGAGCACGCTTTGTGCAGCTCAAGTTTCCTTTCTTGTTTCTTGTCAGGGCCAAAGCACATCCAAGACGCTGGGTGCGCCTGCATCCTGGCCTGCGGAATCCTTGACGACAGATTCAATTCTGCTTAATTCGCAGATCGAGCAAGTGGAAACCTGAACGCCGCCGGATTTGTTTTCGCTTTTTCACGGAAGAAATTCAAGGCAGGTGAATCCGTCTGTGCATTCGAAATACACCACGCAAATTTCATGCAAACTCCATCATGGAAACGTGAGTGAGTGCAGCCAAAGCTGGATTGAATGTTTCAAGGCTCATCCAAAAGCACTGGACGCAGATCTCTTTTCATTCATTCGAGATTCCTCGTGCAACAGCAGATCAGCAAACCAGACACAAGCGTCAACGTGCTCAAGCCAGTCGGTCGTTATGACAATGGACGGATTTGCTATCATGCCAGGAGATTGTACGTTCTGTTGTCTGCTTCTGGATACATGATTTCAGAGCCTGACAAACTGAAACAGCCTGTGAGAATCTGCACACAACACCAAAGAACAAAACACCCACTCGTGATCTTGAAGTACGAGAAGATCCACTGATCGTAACTCCGCACGAAAAGATGTTTCTCGACAAATTTGAGGGTTCACTGTCTGCAGTCGGTGAGCACACCTCGTGAAATCAAATCAGGGACCCCACACTTGCTCGTTAGCCTTGGAAGCGTTCTGCGATTGTTTGACAACTGATCAAGTCAGATCGCAAGCAGGATTCCCAGAAGCTGAACAGAAAACTGCGGAATGCGTTATGAATCGTGAGACGTGCAGCTTCTTTTGTTCAGACAGACGGCGCCTCGGATGTCCCTTCAGCGGGGGAGATTCCTGAGGCCCGACTTCCAACCTCACCAGCAGTACTCAGGGACAGGCGAACACACCAAAACAGGCGATCACACCAAAACAGGCGGGTTTCGGACGAAACCACAATCCGTTTCAGTGCATGTGTTTCCCCCTACAACATTGGATCCCAGAATCGAATAGAATAAAAACCCTGGACCAAATGGTGTGTTCGTTGCACTGTATGATCGAAATTCGGAGGAACGGCTTGTGGAAAAACAAAGAAAAGCCGGACGTTCTTCAACTTTTGATACAAGATCGGTCTGTTGCGGAGGAAACTTCGTCTGCACAATCCTCTGCCTATACAACACTCAAGGTGCATGTATCGGAAAGGCAACAGTTTCTCATGTTTCCCTGGAGTTCACAAATGATGGTGTGAGAGCAGCGAAACGGAGGAGCTGTTGAATACGGAGCCTTTCTCTGGCTGCTTTCTGTCGGTCCAGGCAGACTGGTGTGTCAGACACTGGAGCAAGAAAACAGCAAACAGAAAGTGAAGTGAAGTCGGAGATTGTTTGACGGGGGCGGCTTCGTTGATTCGCTGCAAAAACAGTTGTGTCAGACCCAAAGTCCATCTCTCATTCATTGAGACCTTCAATGGGACATGCAGTTTGTTGAGAAAATGACATCGAGTTTTCTGGTGATGTCTGAACGTGTCCAGCTTGTGCCGAACCAGAGTTTTTTCACTCACTGAAAAGGACACGCTGTTGAGACCAACGACGAGGACACGATCTATCGACGCAACAGAAATCTTGAGCAAAAACTTGCGTTGGTGGTGAGTGATTCCGTGTCATTTGGAGTGGACAATTTCACACAGGCTCACTGAAAAGAGATGCAGAATTCTCTGTCCACCCGTCTGTTCTGTAAACCGAAGACCGAACGTGAGAAAGTACTCGTAATTTGCCTGTGGTTTTGATGCACGTGAACCAAAGATACGAGTAAACTCACGTGCTGTGTCGTTTGCTCTCCAGAGGCTTCCCTTTTGCTTCGTCCACCCTATCGATTCAATATGGGGCAACAGGCAGTCAAAGGACCGCGCCCCTGGATCTCCTGAAACACTAACGACAATGCGAGTTTGGGGTCTCATTTGCTGTGCGCTCAGAGCGTTCGTCCATACTTCAGCATTACTGGCCCTTCTTCAGCGCAATCCCTCCAGAGAAGGTCGCCGCCCTGTAAACAGCACTTGCTCCCCACCTGGGTACTTCAGTCTAATTACAAGTGCTTTTCCCTCCAGTTCTCTCATCACTTATTCAGCGTGAAGTAGCACTTCATATTTTAGTGCACCTCCGGAACGTGGGATGGCCGCTCAGATACAGCATTTGAAACAACCTAGAACAACAGGAGCTTGATTCTACAAAATCAAAACGACGACGTCACTGACATTCGTACGAACTTATTCCTGGTTCTTGTGTTGGATATGGCCAGATTAGCCCTTTTTGAGCTCCTTCTTTCTGCACAGCTGAAAATGACATTTTGGTGTCTGGTCAGCACAAACTGTGACAGCTCTTTTGTTGTCAGTAAAGCACCAACAAGCAACCAGAAACCAAGGAAGTCTCTGAACCCTGATCACACAAAGTCCTCTCACCACAAATTTCCTCTTGGTCAACCCTTCCAGGTTGCCGAAAGGTCGTGTCGGACTCGCGCATTTATCGTTTCAGATTTCATTGTCAGCATTCAGTCCGCTCACTTCTTGCTTTGTTTTCTTTTCAGGTAAGTCTGACTCAAACAAGAAAATATCTTGAAGAAAATAAACATGGAAGAGGTCTGTGTTCAGGTAAGAGATATTCCGAGGCAGCTCACGTCCACGGAAAAGCCCGACTCATTCCAACATTGTTGATTGGAGAATTCGGCTGGAGTCTTATTGCTCAATGGAGGATGCAAATCCTTTTCCATTGCTGATTGGTGGACGGAAAGTCTGATCTAATTGGTCTTCACGGAGAGATCAGGATTTTGTGGCATGAAATGGAGTTGAAGAGGACTCTTGTCTCAAAAAGGTGACTTTGCTTGCTCGAATTGTTCCAAAATGTATGCGTATGCGGGAGGTGGATCAGCAAATCAAGAGCCACCCGGCTCCCTACACACACACACACACACACACACACACACACACACACACACACACACACACACTTTTTGTGTGAAGTGGGTTTTCCTGCAGACGCTGTTCGGTATTTTGCAAAAGTATCCTCCACATCCAGAGAATGAGGATCCACCTGCACATTCTGCATGATGCGGCTGTGGATCTTTTGTTTGTCCTCCTGTCTTTTGACCTGCACTCGTCGCACACAGAGAAGCCCAAATCATCTTCACGTTCACGAAGGGTGTTTTGGACATCGGCTCGTGTTCTCAAAATGAGGTTCTGCAGAGGCAGTGAAAGAAAGTCGAACAAGATTCGCTGAGAACCCGCTGGGTTTGCACAGGTTGGAAGACGATGGGAGGAAGACTGAAATTGAATACTAATCCTGTAGACGGAAGTGGACGGGCTGATGCGGGTCTCATTCGCCTGTCTGCGCCGCGAACGAAGACGAATTTCTTGTTTCTTTTTCTGCTGCAGTAGCAGAGGCACAGGTACTCGTCAGCAACAAGTACATTGTACGTATAATTCTCCAACAAAACCAAAAGATCTTTTCTTCCTGCACAATCTTTTGGACTAAAAGAAAAGAGGGTGGTTTGTTGTTCCCTGGAAGGAATCAGCTCTTTCACGCGAACCCAAAATAGCAGAGTGAGATGTACGGAGCCCGCGTGTGACGTGTGACATGCTCGGCTGCCGTGCGCGGCGGGACGTGGGTCGACACACGCGAGGCGCCCGGCGCCCCGGGACTCGAGCGCCGATGCCCCTCGCGACTCTTCACCCGGACGTGACCTGCTCCAGCAATCTCTCACTGCAGCACACCACTGCAATGATTGACAGCGCTCAAGAGAACTCGGGCTTTTGGCAGCTCCTTCAAATTCATTGATCACTGGACATTTCGGACTTTGTGTACGAGCCTATGTGCGGATCCTAATTTGCACAATGCTCGCCATGAACCTGCACCCCCCTGTCATTTTGCACTGTCAGGTGCAAACTTTGTACCCTTTGTGCTAGTAACGCATTTCTAGATTCGAGTCCCGGTCAGAACAAAAATCACCTTTAAGCCTCAGTCCAGCAACAATTTACTTTCACCTCGTGCTCAGTGTTCAGAACCCATGACAGACAAGAGTGATTCCTTTGTTGCATTCACTTGCGATCCATGAAGCTGAAAGTTTGGGCCCCAAAGCGCAACGAAGGGGACCCATCTGCGTTGTCAGAGTTGGGTTGTGACCCGATCCGCTCCTTCCCGCTCAACCCTGCTGACCCGGCCCCGTGGGAGCGTGGGCGTGGACCCGGCGTCGCTGACCCGGGTGACCACATCATGGCATCATCGCGTCCCTATCAGAACTCACCACCTGGGGCCCGCGCACGCACTGAGGCTCCGCGAGGGTCGCAAGAGCTCTGGACGTGGTTCCAAGTTTTGAGTTTCAGGATGTGTTTGTGAAGTCTGCGTGTGTTGGAGGATTAAGAAACAGTGTTTTGGTTGCATTCAGACAGGATATCCCCTGGATCTGAAGGAAAAACCTTGGGACACCCTGGAGTTGAGATTGAGAACTTGAGAAACGTGAAACCTGGTGTTGAAGTGGAACATGAGCCTCACGCTGCTTCAGCTGTGTCCAGACCCTCTCAACGCGGGGTCGCCTGGTCAGTGAGTTGGTCGGCTTGGTTCCCAGGGCGATAAATGTTGCAGGTCCTGCTAATGGCCACATCCTGCCAGGCGTTGGCATGGCAACCTCCGGCACCGTGCAAACAAAACTGCTTTTGGGAACAATGTTGTCGAAAGTTGGCAAACGTAGACAGAAAACATTGAAAGGTCTGGAACTTCACTGATTTTGTCCTCGCTAACTATTCTTCTGAAGCAGTTTTCTCACGTCTTTCTTCTGGCACAACAGTTTCAGCTTGATGCCATTCTATTCGACATCTGAAACCAAAAGCATGTTTTCTGGCATTTTGCAGCAGGTTGTCTCGCAGTGTTCACAGTGTCCTGCAGTGTGGATGCAGGCAACACGTGTAATGTAATGCGTATGTAAAGGAGCAGTCAAACCTTTCACCTCCACCATCCTACCTCCTGCCGTCCACAGAATTTAGCAGAAAGTCTTCCTGTCAGCTGGACGCACGTTTGGTCGGAGGCATTTCACAGGAAAGTGGACGCTTCCAGGCGATGAGTGGGTCAGATGTGGAGGCGACACCATCTCCGTGGACGCACGTGGTGTGAAGGAACTCTGTGTTGGACGAAAATTGAGACACAGCGAGAACACCAGGATGTGCTCCTGAAATATTCGCACTGTACGTGAAACTTGACTCTGGACAACTGAATGCAAATCTTGTCGACAATTCGGAGGAGAGTAGCTTCAGCCAAAACCCTCATGAAATAGGGAATTAATCAGGCAACTCATCAACATCGTCACCAGCAACAACAGCGGCTCATCTTTCATTCTGATTTGGCTGCGTTCTTGATTGTCAGGAAAGATGATGATGACAGCTCTTCCAGTCGTCAGGGTGAGTGACCGAATTTCCGCTTCGAAACGTACAACTTCCGGCTGAACACTTTCATGTTGCTCATTTCCGCTCTCAATTTCCGATTTACAATTTCCGGTGGGATATTTTTTTGAGGAATGGAATGGACATCTTTGGTCTATTTTTTCATTTGGATTGCCTCGAAATACTTCAGGCGACTGGGTTTTTGACATCTTCCGAGCCTCTGCGGATTTTCCAAAATTCAAATACTGCAGAGATTTTGATTTCCAAAATTGAAAGTGAAAAGGTTTGCCTGTGGGTGAATAATGTGTGTGGTGCAAACAAAATTGTTGTTCGGTTTTTTCAGCTGCTATACTTAAGTTTTCAAAAATGATATACGTGCGAAAAGAAAGGTGAAAGAATCGGCAAAATCCCTGTCAAGAAGAGGTGCTGAACGCAACCATGCACATCCATTCGTCCTGGCGGCAAAGCGGGTTTTTGAGCTGGAATTGAATCTGGGTTTGACGGATGGGTCTGGTGCCCTGATCCCGAGCTGCCCATCCAGAATGACAAAGTGCCGCGATCCAATTGTACTCGCACGTGGCACCATCAGTTCTGAACACTCTCAGATAACAACGTTTCAACGGCAGGTGTTTCACGACTTCCTCAGGGGGGACAAGACCGAATGTCCGACCTCATTCAGCACGCGTCTCCTGTCGGGACAACATGACCTTTGTTTTCCCTTCTGCACGACTTTCACACGCAACAAGCCAAGGCTTTGTCTCCTTTTGTTCTTGCAAAAAAGAAATCCAGATCGGCCTCCGCAAATCAGCCAAAAGAATTCAAATGAAGACGCGACGGCACAGATGAGATCTGGCTTCCTTCAAATTGGATAAATTCCGACTCACGACTCAATCAACATCAGCTCGTCAAAGTGCAAGATTTCTTGATCCTCGTCTATCTCCGTTCTTGAGACGCATACAAAAGACTCCTTCATGTCTGGTGTCCGCCCGTCTGCGCGAGACACGAAGGTCCCGGCACGAGGAGGTGGGAGGCTCCCAGTAATGAAGGAGAGATCCCCAGGTCCCCGGCGGATGGGATTTATTCCACACAAATCCCTCCCGTTCTGTGTAGCGCTGATGTGGGTGGAACGCTGTCAACTAAGTATCCTCGCTTCGTGTCGTGTTTTCTTGCGCTGTGTATTGTGAAGCCAAGCGGTTAACTGTCGTGTGCTTTGTGCTTCAGTTCAATTCTTTGAGTCCTCAAAAATATTCAGATCTTCTCGGTGTAGACAGAAAAAAAACGACGCTCAGATGAGCTCATGTCAAGAGAAGCGCTGTCAATTCCTGATTGTTTTCTTTGTTCTCTATTGCCTTTATCACAGTGTTGAGAAACACCAGTCTTTTGCAAGCTTTGCGACTGACAAAGATGTCAATGCAGGCAGCAAATTATGCGAAACACATCCCTCTCAGAAGTCTCCCTGGCTGCAGAACAGATTGCAGTGGTGACTTTTTTGGTTTTTGGATTTGCATGTTGTTGGGAAAGGAACAACCTGGCGTGAACAGATTTCGCTTGTCTACAAGAGGTTTTGTCTGTGCGATCTAGATCTACTCTGTCAGACGACTGACCCACACCCAGAAAGGACCAAAGGGAGCCCACCAAGACCCTGGCTGTTCATTGCAGACGGAGTTCTCATAGGTGTGATTCAGTTTGTTTTGTTCTGAGAAGAACGACGGGCAGCTTGCACTTTGATTGTGTTTGGTCAAAGACACGCCGAAATTATCAGAAATTCAAGCCTTCAACTTTTTCGAATGCTCCGTTCCATTCGCGGACGAGAACAGGGCCCAGTCAGGTTCTTGTTTCCACGCAACAGTTTCTTCCGGCTTCGCACGTTGGTGCGCGTCAGTGCGGTCCCGTGTGATTTACTGTCTTATGGCGGTGTCATTAGGCTGCATTATTCATCCCCATCTGCGTCTGCCGACACAGAGAAGAGGTCATCAAAAAGAGCTGTGCATTTCTTGCATACACTTTCTTTCTTGCGATGAGCTGAGCATGCCACATTTATGCATTCACTCAGTTGGCAGGACTCCACATTGCACTGACTCCCCTCTGGCAAATGTTTAAAGTTGCACGCACCGATGTCACCGGATTGAAGAAAAACACTTCATGTTGCACAGCTGAGGCCATGAGCTGTTGCACCGAGCGCTACTGGCGTCGCGACCTCGCTATTACTTGGCTTTCCTCTGATTTCTTGTTTGTGCAAACTCAAAAAACGAATGTCATCAGTCTTTTTTCCTGTTCAGTCTACAGAAGAAATGAAATTATCTCATTGGCCTGAACAAATAACCAATCAAAGATGCTTATTGCTGACAAAGGAAGTCAATTAGAGAACTAGAGAGGGGGAGGCAGTGGAATTTAATCCACACACAAAACAACACCCTCAAAACAATTCTTAAACCATGTGCATATTTGGCACGTGATTTTCTCTTCAATTGTTTTTACGAAGTCGTGAAAAGATCAAGGATTGGCAATGGCACATCCAAATGAATATTTTGAAGTAAAAAACTTTAAACCAGTCCTGGTATCTACAAAACAACAAAATTTCAATTGTTTCATCTTGTGAGTTTCATCTTGTGACTCTTTCAAACGACCCATTTTCCAGACCCGTGGTGCACAATGCGTCAAAATCCTCCTGTGTCTGATGTGGATTGCAAACGTTAACGTTTCTGGAGGACCGGAATTTTGAGAGTGTGCATTCGGAATTGAATCTACGAGCGTTTGCAGAGAGCGGAATTAGATTGTGCGTCCCGCGGATAAATCTCACCCGGAGCTGCAGTGTGAAGACGTCCGTCCCGTGTCCACAGCTGCAGCGCCGTGGAGGTGGAGGGACACTGTCAGGGTATCAGCATCGTCTTCGTCTTTGATGAATACTCGTGTGGTGTTGACGTTTACTCGTGTGTGCCTGAAGTCTCGTGGTTTCAGATTCTGAAGATTTCTTCCAGTGCCATTTACTGTGAATGAAAATTTTCTGTTTGCACACTTTCGTCACTCAGAAAACTTACTTGCGAGATTGTTTTCACGATGCTGTGGGAGCAGAGAAATCAGTTGTTGTGTGCACAACTAATGAAGATGCATGCTTCCATTTGCGTCCGTTTGTTTTTCCTCCTGTTTGAGTCTGATGGTCGTTTCGGAAGTTGCCGGAAGAGAAGAATGGTGGTCGTCTCGAGACTCTTGGCGAAGCCTCATCCATCGATGCGAATTCGGTCAGGACTTGGTCGTGTTTGCATTGCGCAGTCTCTGCCACGACAAAGTGGTCACCAAATAAATATTCCAATATCTCTTCGTTTTTGCGAGTACAAATGACTTCTGTGAGATTCTTCTCACAAAGTACGGGACTTCAACACAAAGTTGAAAGAATCGTTTCACCTCAATCCATTTGATCTGAGGTGGGAATGTTCAGAATTTTGTTGTTTAATTCATTTGTAGAAAAAGGGTACGGGGGGACCTCCAAAAGAAACTTTCCCGATGAATATTTGCGCTGAAAATATAGTCACTCTGCAAAGTTCTCTTGCCAATCAAAGGTATACTGAGTCCTTCACAAGAATTAAAGGGAAACTTGGTTTCTCAACTTTCTGAAGTTTTGAAATATCAAAGATATTTTGGCAGTTTAATCAAGATATCTCTTCAAGGTTCTAAGTGTTTGGTCAGTCCTCATTTGTATGCAGCCAAATTTTCTGTAAAACATGGCATTTGCCATTTGCTCAAGGCAGTATTGAATGCTCACCAACAAGTGAAACAGCCATAAAAACATTATTCTTTCCACCACTGTTCAACCAAAGAAAACTTATCTCAATATTAGCCAGTGAGAAGAAATTCTCATTATCAAAGTTTACACTCCATTTACAAGGTTACTGCTATTGGTCTGCAGTCAAAGTGGTGTTGTGAAACTTGAGAAGACTTTAGTCTTTGCATGTGTAAAAAGTTGCTGAAGAGCGACAAATTGTTTGCACTGAAATTTGCTCCGGAAAGTTTCTTTTGGAGGTCCCCCCGTATTTGCCGCCTCTTCAGAGAAGAAAAAAGGAAAAGTCCTTCGCAGGACGAACATCAACGTACAAAGAATGCCCATCCCAAAGGCTGAGGAGAGAATGTTCCCTGGTGCAGGTTTCCCTCCTCCCAGTGATGTGATGTGTCCCTGTTTAACTGAGTTATGCCTGTGCTCACAGCGAGGCCTTCATGAATTTTGATTAGCGTCTCTTTTAGAGGAATAACGGGTCGGGTACTCAATCAGCACTGCACGGCTTTTTCCAAAAACCTGCAGGTTCTATCAGTCACAGGAAAAGACAAGTGATGGACGACAAAGCGAGAGCGCTTTTGGGGGTGACTCCTCGTTTTCTTGTGAAGATGTGATTCGATGTTCCGGTGACGCGATGGACGAGATGTGAGACAGCGATTTTCCTGTAGGAAAAGTAAATCCTCGATCAGTGCAATCTTCTGTGAGATGAAGGATCTGGTCAAGGGGGCCGACCGCCCTTTGGAGGCAGGGCAATATCAACTTTGCCTGCATGTGGCGCATAAAGGAGGCCAAGCCACTGGCGTTCCCTCAGTGAACATGAACGGTGTCCAAATTTTTATTGGATGGCAGCTCCTGCGTATCTTTTTTCAAATTTTCATGGCATTTCCTTGCAAGATCGCTGTCGCGTTGTTGGAGTCATTGCGAAATTATGACCATTTATGCCGCTGCAGCCACAGAAAACAAATCCGCGGCTTTCCGTGCTCACAGCTGCGGGACAAAGAACTGGGCTCAACTTCCTGACCCATTGAAAACGTTTTCCCTCACCAATGGGTTTGTTTTGACAGTGTTCTTTTGTTCAAGAGTGCAAAGGCGGTGCCGGTTACGGTGCATCCGGACTGGAAAAAGCGTTGCATGTTGCATAATGCATGGCCATATACAGAAAGGAGGTGATGAGGTGGTTTACGAGTGCTGTCTGTCCTGAAGTTTTTCCTGTCCTTTGCAGACCAGACCTACTCACGCACCTCTCTCGGAGGAATTGCCCTTCTGCTCACCCGAGACATTCAGTTTTGAGTTGATTTTACAAACTGAACTGACCCCAGCAGAATTTCGTCTGCGCCTGGGCACCTGGTGGCCTGACTAGACAATGAGAGGGCAACTTCGAAGTTCATTTTGACGGAATTGGTTTGAGAACACAACCCTTGAGCACACAACCACCAACAACCTGAGTGATCACATATCCTGACAAAAATGCAGATTGAGTACAGAAACACCAACAGTTGCATTCTGCTCTCCTTTCGTATCTTAAACCCCCAGACGAGAGCTTTCTTTCTGTGCAAACAACTGAGCAGGTGCGCTTGCGATGGGTAATTTGACTCAATTTAGGACAAAGTTGAGGCGACTCAGCCTTTCTCGAGAGTCCGGTCTCGTGGGTGAACCACGCGTGGTTTCAGGAAAGCAACCCTCACTTTCTTGTCTGCGTGGCAAAAACTGAATTTATTCTCGTCTCTTGGCTCGCGGCTCTAGTCGCCGAGGTCGTCTGCATGGAAGTTTGAAGGCCGAGGAGTGTTGAAGTGAGTTGTTCCTGCAGCAATTAAGATGAGGGAATCTGCGTGGAAGATTTACTCGGAATAACGAGCCCTTCCTGCAGGATCTGATTCTCTCATTATCGTGCGTTTCTGCTCCTCGCATGATGAGACTCAGATTAATTACCACTGGGAAATTACTCCAAAATCTTTCATTTGTACCTTGCCCAGTGAAAACATGTGTTGCAATGACTGGTCCTCACACAAGGCAGTGTGATACCTGCAGTCAACACAAACAACAAAAATGATCAGGTGGATCACTTTGACACACACACACACACACACACACACACACGCTCCAAAACTTGGTTTTGAGAGCAAAGAGGCCCAGCTATGAAATGAAAGCACAACAAAATTGAATCAAAAATGGTTGAAAGAATGTTAGGGTGTTAAACCGTCAATCGTCAATTTTGAGGGTGAAGGATTTCTTGTTCGACAGAAGGACGGGCTGCAGCGTAGGAAACTGACTCTCGAGGGAGAATCGTGTTCTTGATTGATTTGAAACACGATACCATCATTCTTTGTGCAAGATTATTTTTTTCCAGGAATGAAATTTGATCGCTTGTCAGGCGAGAACAACCAGCATCCGACACATGATACCAACTCCGGCTGATTTGCAACCGTGGCCACAGAATTTTCTGAACAACACTTCCCAGATCAAACGTTCACAGTTTCCTTACAGCAACAGAAACAGCTCAGGGTGCTGGATTCTTGTCCAGTCCAGTCCCACTGAATTCAACATTCTTCTTCCGCCCTGGGGGGTCACAATCACCTGTCGATGTACAGTGAACATAAAACAAACAAGAAGTCTTCCTGCATGCATGAGTTGCAAGAAATCCAAGCCAAAGTCGCTGTGTCATTTTCGGCATGTTTGCAATCAGCCTTGGACAACATGCAGAAAAGCGCTGCACTCACGTTTCTGCGCAAATGTACAAGAACTCTCAGCAGAAAAATACTCCGTGTGGATGAGTGTTTTGGGGGGACCAGTTCTGCAGGAAACCAACACGTCCTGATGTAGGAAATTGACATTTTCGGGGTCTTGGGGTCAGAATTTGTCCGCACCAAAGGGGAACTTATCTTTGTTGCAAACGAACTAATTGGAGAAGGAAGCCTCCGCAATCTGATCTCATCAACATGTTCAAGTCAGGCAAAAGTCCCGTGTGGTGTCATATTCATGTTGCACATACTTTTTTGGCAGTTTTTTCCCAACGTTCAGTGTGCTGACAGTACACGGGTGCTGACTTGCCTGGGGCGATTGCGGTGCATAAAATTAGGCGTGCTTCTCACTCTCTGATTTTGTACACTCCCAACAAATTGATATTTTGGCGTTTTGTTCATCCGCAAACGAAACTTTATGGTCACAGAAAGTACAGCAAGTTGATTGTCCTCCCAACATCCTGGAAAAATACTCAATCAAGTCGGTGATGTTTTACACTTTGAGCTGCGGCCGAAACATTTTTCAGAGTCTTTCCCTTTCTTTCAGAGTGTATGGATGTCCACACGATTTTTGACTGTGGTCCAAGGCGAGTATGCGACACCATATTGTCCTGGACATCATCCATGGCCCGAGTGTAAAGTCCGCCAGTTCTGAATCGCTGACTTTTCTAGTTCCTGTTGACTTTGGTCAGCTGGCAAAACAAACAACACAACACGGATCGAACCGGATCAGACTGCATGGTTCTACAAGCGAGTGTCACTTTTGGGGATGTGAACTTGCTGTTGTTTTGACAGACAAAATAGTACAAATGTTCAGGCGTTTGAATGTCATCTCAGGTGATCCCAATTTGTCTCTGAGAAACAAACACGTGGAATATAATGTTGAAAAAACGAAACACATGCCCGGTTGGTTCAGTCTTTGGAAAGCAAAAGAGTTGAACGCAAGGTCCAGAAAACTCACAGATACGGTGAAAATGTACTGCTTTACAGTATCCATGGTAACAGTCAAGTGAGTAACAGTTGGTCCGGCGTGTATTGGTCACACATACGGCCAAACATGGACCACATTCCCTGTGTTCCCTCCTCTCTGTCTCTCTTCCTGCCAGATTCTAAAACCAACATTACGAGTGCTTCAGAAGACAAATTGGTTTACAATATACTGAATTTTTCAGTGTCTGAATCTGACAACAATGTCCTTGCCGTTGAGCCAGGTATTTATCATTCTTACTCTTGTTAATCTCTTTGGATCAGGCTCATTGTTTTGTTCGCCTGGGGACCAGTGTCTTGGATCCGCATGGAGAGTCCTGTTGGGGCCGTGCACATGGTGGTGAATCCGTGAGCATCAGATTCACATGGTGATTCAAAGTTTCAGGATAGGGACATCACTTTTGCCCATTTGATCTCAACGTGGGCGCACAACTTTCTCCGTCTTTGGTCTTCACAAAAACATGTTGCGTTCCTTCGTTTTGTCTCAACATGGCCGTTGTGGATGTTTCCGAGACACGCGAGTACGAAAGGTCGGGGCAGGTTCAGCAGGCGACAAGCGCCACCGTTTCCTGCGGAGTCGGTTTTTGCCATTATTTTTCTTTCCTCGAGGCCAAAGTCGACCTCTTGTGTGCGTACCAATTCATGTGGCCATATTCATACAAACACAGAAATATGCAGACATGTTGGGTGTTGGTCTTGTTTTTTCTGCTGGATTCCTTTCGTGTTCACGACGAAAAAACGCCAAAGAACGATTGCTGGAACTTGCAGGTCTTTGTTATGTTCACTTCAACTCCACGCTGTTCATTGTGCTTGTGTTCTTAGATATTTTCTGCGCGTTTATCTGAATCGAAACAGAGCACATGGCCAGCAAAGAGACTGATATGTTGCAGAGGATCGGATTTTCGCACTTGTATCCCTTTGCTGTACACGGAATCCAGGAGCACAGTGTCACCTTGATTGACTTTCTCCACGAGCACTTCGGAGTACATCGTGTGATGCGTGGATCACGGAAAACTTCTGAGGGTTTTGAAGCGTTACCAACGTGATGTGGTGCGTCCATCAAAGTTGGGAGAGATTCGGTGCAGCTCCCCCTGGGCTGCAATGATAATCATCGGCTCACAGTGCCTGGAGTGTGAAAGTCAGCGTGACTTTGAAACTCCCTGGCAAAGTGCGTGCATGTCAGATGAAGGCAACGAAATCCATTCCTTCCTTTGCCGGCCTCCGTGACACGCACCCGTCTCCAGTGGTTTGTGTTGAGTTCCACATGCGGTCTTGCCTGTAACCTGATCTGGTTTTACTTGTCCTCAGAACGCGTCCCCCACAATTACAATGTTCTGGAATGGCTGGACACGAGCTCAAGCAGTCTTGGCTACAGGAAGAAAAGCAAAGTCCTTTCGCCCGCAAATGGTGGAAGCACTTTGGGTCTGTTTCAGCGAAAACACCACAGTGGTTCTTGTCTGATTCCCTGAGAAGTATGTTGACTGTGCGGAGTGCTGATTGTGTGTAATGTGGCTCTCGTTACCACCAACTTCCCCAGGGACAAATTCTGGTTAACGAAGGCCCAAGTCGTCCCAGGCACACAACTTGTCTCCACACAAGGACCCAGGGTCACAATACACTCGGAAGAATGGAGGGATTCAAACATCTGCAAGTCTGATGAGTGATATTCGTTCAAGTTTTTTGCAACAGAAATTGGTTTTCATTCCAAATGCCAGCGACTCATGCACTGCTCCTGCTCCCCGAAACATTCTCATTTGCCCCTCGTTGATGTTTTGTCTTTTGTTCAAAGTTGGATACTTTACCTCTCCGAGGTCAGACCTGTTTTTGGTCCCCCTGTCATCAGAAACAGGGGGTCAATGCGAGCGTAGAGGTATGCAGACCAAGCTTGTCAAACTGAAGCAGCTAGAAACACAAGACAAACCATGGAAAGAGTTGCTGATGCGGTTGCTGTGGAGCTTTTGGTCCACAACAAAGTGTGAACAATGTTGATCTGCTGGGTTTCAAAATCTCCCAGTGGAAATGTCTCATCGAGTTCATCGTTGTTCCTGTGAGGTTGAGACTGTGTGGACGTGTGCGTGCAGCAACAACAAGTTGGAGAAGAAATCAGTGGCCGTGGAGACAGGCGGGATGCCAGATCAATAGAAGCAATCAATTGATCGGATCCTTTGGTGTTCAATAGATGTTCAATAGGCGGTTAATCCGAACCACGAACACGTGCGTGCAATCGATGTTGTGGAGATAGGACGACGTTGTGAGAACCACAATGGCGAAGCCAAATTTTCGAACAGACGTCGACAAAATGTTCAGACAAAAACTTCTCACCCAGAGGTTTGCAACCTCAGATCTAGAGTGACGTCGCCCTTACGAAGTTCAAATCGAACTTTTATGAAGACTGCGAACTGTGTTCCAAGAGAAATTGCACACTCGTGTCACATTTGCATGCAATATTATCCCGTTCGTATCTGAGAGAATTACTCTTCTGCGCGTGATATCTCATCGTTGCTGTGACAGGTCGTCGTTGAAAGGCGACAGAGCTGCTGGGAGGAAAATAAACGACCTGAAGGAGAAGACCGATGCACATTCAGTCCATTTGTTGCACATGAGGCTTCAGAGTGTTTGATTCGATCCATTGAGCAATGCTGTTGTGAGTGAAGTTCTGTCTCTGAAGCAGATCGCTTTACGAATCATCTTGTGATTGCCTGAAGATAATCTGTGTCCAAATAACCTTGAATTGTGAGACATTCTCTCAAATTCATACCAACCTCGGTCTTGATGAAGAAAGTATAATTTTAGACAAAACGAGAACGTTTCATTTTACTGTACCATTGTCCGATGCCTGAGTCAAGGAGGACTCGATGCCTCATTTTGAGTGCCCGAAAAATCCTTTTCTTGGAAAACCATTGAGCTCAATTCCAACGAAACGTCGATGAGAAAAGATAGAATGTCCAGACAATGAAACTTGGGTGTCACCTTTTCGAGTCGTTTGTGAAGAAAGTCTGATCAAGAAGCAGGGTCCGAAGCTGATGATGTTCGATGCATTGAATGAAGGCTTTTCACCGGCAAGCTGCTTCTCCTGAACGTAAATTGCGGTTTTTTTTCTGTCAAGCTTTCTGCAACACTTCTCTGTTTTTGTACGGATGATCTTGTTGTGCTGATTACTGTGGTTTTGCAGAACGGAGGGAACGTGTCACACAGAAACATCTGCACAACAGAAATATAGATTCTTGTTTACGCGACCAACGCTTTGGTCATGTTGGAAGGTCCTCGAGTTCGCTTCCTGTCTCGGGAAATTCCCAGGTCCAACAAGGCAGGAGGTTCTATTTTCTGGTGCAACTCTCATTTTTCAGTCAATAAACTCACAGTGGGAAATGAGCAGCGGTCACTTTATCTCACTCAGCCACTCTCGGACTGGTCAATTTTGTGGCTCAGGCGTGAAAATTTACTTGCCTATAATTCCATTTGCACTGCCAGGCCTCACTTAAGCCTGGGTGAGGGTGCTTCTCTTTGTAGAGAAAGGATCAAGTTTGGTGTGACCGCTCTGTTTGCCTGGATTCAACTCGATTGGCAGATAAATCCAGCTGCTTTTCCCACACAATGAAGTCTGGCCTTCACCTGAGGCCTGCAGTAGCCGCACCTTGTTTCTCAATTCGGACGGATCTCCTTTGCCTTTTCCCTTGGCACCCCACTCTGGTCGGTTCTTTGCACCATGACACATCTCCGCAGCGTTTTCTGGAAGCAGTTCAAGAGAATGCAACCGTGTTTGCATTGCCGGATCAAAAACACTTTCGTATTCGGAGCTCAGTTGGGATGTCAGATCTAACGTGCGCCACAAAAGCAAGGACATGTTTTGCAAGAAAAACTCAGACAACAAGTCGAAATACTTTGTACGCACGTGTCACTGGTACCTGAAACGTAAACGGTGCCTCCAGTCAAGACAGCGACACGCGACTGGAGAAGTGTGGATGTGGCAACCTTCAATTACGTGAGGGTCGGGAGGGAGGGCCACCCCACCCCGGGGCAGGGAGGCTCCGTACAACCAGCAGACCCCCACTGACCTTTCTTCCTGTCCACACAATGTGAATTGTTTGCAAGTAAGCCACGTTGACATCAATTATGCAGCACAATCAGACAGTATTTACTTGAAAAGTACAAAGAATCTTTGGGTGGCACTGAAAGACCAACGTTCCCAGCACACTGTTTTTGGCGTTTCCAGATGAAGAACAAAACTTTTTTGTGCAGACAAGTTTGTGAATTGACAAGGTGATGAGGAATTGCACGGACTCTGAGGCTCCATCTCAATGTGCCCCGCGGACAGTGGGCAGCAGCCCGGCCACCTGCCCCAGATGTTTCCGACGCATCTGGTCATCCAGACCAACGGAACAAAGTGATGCACGTGAAGGTCACTGTGAATTCTTCGTATGTGTTGTACCTGTTGGTGGCAGTGACATTACCTCGGACAGTGTGTTGCAGTTTGAAACTTTCAAACCTCCAGTCCCTGAAACCTGACGCCCTGAAACAGCAAAATCGGTGGTTCCAACTGAGACAGGGACAGAAACACCTTTCATAGCAATATCTTCCCGTTCAAGCTGATCACCCCTCGTCTTCGTTGCAGACAGGCAAGACGATATGGGGAACACTCCCTCTTCAAGCTTCAAAAACAATATCAAACGTCTTTCATACCAAGCGAAAAACTGCGTCAGGCTTCAAATAGGTACACCGCAATCCTGTCAAACCTCGATCGCCTGACCAGCGAACTGTGGGAACAGAAAAGGCGTTGTCGTGATTTGGATGTCCAGACAAGTTCGTGCAGAACAACTGTTTTTGACCGACGCAACAATTTTACTTCTTCATGGTGAAATTTTCTTTCAGTACGTACGTATTCTTCTTTCCCTTTCAATCAAAAGATTGAGCCTTTGGCTCCAGCATCTTGACAGCGACCAGTTATTTTCCCTCTTGAGCGAGGAGAATTGTGGGTTTCGGGTTTCCTTGCCTCCACTGAATGGCTCTGAATGGCTCTGAATGTACACATGATGCGCGGGTACGTGGCCCGGGGCAGGGTGCGCTTTGTGTCGAGTGCCCTTGTGTGGCTGATGATCATCTCATGATGGCTGGAGGTATCCCACACAGGGGAACAGCACATATGTAAGTTTCAATCAAATAAAGACCAACAAAAGGTGAAAACGGTTGATCTGGGAGTTAGAGTTTCTGCCGGTGGAGAATAAAATGGTCGTTTTTGCCGGGTTTCAATTTTGCACGGAGTGACTCATTGTGAGCCGTTTTCTCCTGGCGTCACTCAGTTCCTCGCGTGGAGACACTAAATCACGTCAATCAATATGATCTGAGGCTTCGGTGCAGCAGAGTGGGGGAGTCAGGCAGGGTGCGGAAACTTCTGCCACACAGCAGCCACGTCTGCAAGAGGCCAGCCAAGTTAAAGTTTGAAGTGAAATCCTGGCCATGGAGACAACGTTGTTGTCGGGACAGAACAAATGTCACTCGCAGGGTTTAGAAGATGTCAAACTGGACAAAGGACATCTGTCAAAGATGCTAGACAAAAACGTCATTTGTTTCTTTCTTTCAAGAAGGCGCGAGTGACTTTGGTTCCATTCATGTTTTCCATGCGTGGCCTTTTTCGGAGCTTTCGCTGCAGGCGTCCTCGTTTCTGCGTGACGGCGTTCACTGCCAGCCGCACATGGACAGACTGCAGTGATGTCACGCACGCAGCTTCACTCTCCAAAAGCCCTGGGCACCTTTCGTAGATTTAACGCCGATTTCACAACAACGGTCAGACAGGGTGGAGTGTTGTGAAGGAGTGGGCCATCGCGTTTGGTCAAAAACAAACATTTCATGAAAACACGAGGCTTCTTCGCGTTCCTTTCGGCCCAGAATGCTCAGGTTGCATCTGCGCTGTGCTGATGGTGACAGTTCCTCAGCTATAGACGTGCATCTGCCTGACATCGCTGCAAATTTCTCCACTCACGATTTCAAGCGGAAAAGCTTCTCTGTTGCGATCAACCACAAAAAATACAGAGGAATTTCACCTGACTCTTGCTGCTATTCCTAAACTTTTGGTGCTCTTTTTAAGTACCATCTCTCCACTTCGTTTCCCCTGCCTTTAAAACTTGAGTGGGTCGCATCAGAAGGATCTTGAAGACGCGACGTCGCAGTTGCACAGCGTCTCCGAGACACGCGGAGCTGGCAGCTGCTGCGTGATGCCACTTCCCAACAGCTACAGCACCGGGCGCAGGAAGGAAGCCACAGTGAGAGAGAAAGCTCGGTGTCGCTGGCTGGCTGCCTCACAGCTACCTCGCTCTGCCTGCCTCTCTCGTCATTGGAAGAACCATTAACATTGCATGCACAGCTCTCCTCTCCTCTGTATGGTTTAGTTAATAAAACGCAGAAGGCTGGATAACATTACTGCTGGCTTGTTGATTTGATGGTCTATTGTATTACCTGTCAGCTTTGTAGCATCTATTTGTATGCGTTTAAGCTTCATTCATGAATTAAAGAGGGAGAGAGGAGGCGTTTGTTTGGACTAATAGGCAGTGCACATATTTGGTCAAAGAGGTAACATTTCTGTGCTGAAGCAGAGACACACAACAAGACAACGGACGCACAAAGAAAGGCATCTCTGAGAAGAAACTTTTGCCTTGTTTCACGAAAGGAATTTTCAGTCGGATTTCTCGTGATCCTCATCATGGAAAATTGGCACTGAAAGGAAGATACTTTTGTGTTTTGAATGAATTCTTTCTGATCATCACGGATACATGATAAAACCGCGGATTTGCGCACGTTGCCGACTTCTGACTCGGGATCTATGATAGAGCGCACGATGCTTGTGATCCGACCTCCCCCGCCCGGGTCGGCGGCGCCGCCAGGGCTCGTGGCGCTGGGGCCGCCGGGGACGGCGGCGGCGTTGCACGCAGCGGCGGCGGCGGCGGCGGTGGGCGGGGGGCTGCGGCCGGCACCGACGGCTGCCCTGACGGGCGCCATGCACTCCAGCATGGTGTCGCTACCAACCGTCACCACAACCTGCGCCAAGGTAAGACGCGGTTCACACCCACTTCAGACTGTTTTCTGTGAGCACCGTAAGCTCTCCTCAAGGACCATAGACCACGACTCAAAGGTTCAAGTCGTGCCATACGAGTACGTGTGTTATTCCGTTTTGGCCTTTCACTCGTGCATAATCAGAGCAGAGCCACGCACACATGTTCTGAAAAGCTGTTCGTTGTTGAAAATCAGAGTCCAGGTGCAGATCCGATCTTGTCACGCCTTCTGGCGCGCGTTCCAGCGTAGACCTATTGATCACATTTTGTTTCTGCAACACGTTACCACAATTGACACAAGTCTCAATGGTACGAGAGCACATCCATCACTAATTTACGAGTCTCTCCGGCCCCAGCTGCACACATGTATCTGCATTGCTGCTGGGAACATCTTCATCTGACAGCCAACTGTGTCTATGAGATGTTGAGCGAAAAGGGGAAGCACCCGTCAAAGTAAAAGTGATTTGACTCCACGTATGTGGTCCTGTGACATGCTGGTCGCGCACGCTTTGGCGATACGTCATCGCTAAGATGGCAAAAATATTTCAGGCAACGAGTCTGACTCATACCTGCGCATTTTCGTCTGACTGGTAAATTGACAGAATGCGTCCAGGCCTCGGGAACGGAGAAAACGAACGCCTCCGGGCGCCTTTCATGAATGTTACCAAGTCTAATTTAATGAAAGGCATCATTTACTGCCTTTCATTCTTGACACAGCGCCTCAGGTTTGTGCATGAATTGCGCCCTGCTCCACCAAATAAAACCATGGCCACTCAGACACGAGGCTTCAAAAACGGGATCACAAACCCAAACTGAACAACGATCATTGTGTCGGCGCTGTATTTCCATTTCCTTTGACTTCTATTCAGACACTATGGCAAACAAAAAGAGCTTGAGCATATCTTTGGACTGGGTTTCCATGCCGAAGATTCAACGGAAGCGTGAAGGTTCTGAGAGTGTTCAGGTCCGAAGTTTGAGAGTGAGTTTGGAGGCCCGTCCTCCCGGCCTCCGCAGCCCTGAGCACACGCGGCCACTTTGTTCGCTTTCTGCTACTTAACTTCAAATGGGAGACACTGCCACCGAGAACAGACTACACTCTGAGAAAACAACCAAACCCACATTCAGAATTATCAGCATGACCAAATGGGAATGAAATAAGCTTTGTCAAAAGCGGCATGGTAGTGAAGGAGTTACACAAAATATTCCCCACTTTTTGGGGTAATTCTCCACCCATCAAAGCTGCGGATCAGGCTCCTTGGAGGGATTTCGCAATATCCTGAAAGGAACAGTGGGTACATCTTGTGAATGCATGACTGGTCAGATTCCAAACTCAAAGACAAATCCCATCCCAGTTTCTCCACACTCACGAGGTTTATGGATTCAGGATGCATAAAAAAGCGGTTATGTGGAAAGGCTTTTAGTCTTCTCGTTGTAACTGTCATCGCTCTGTGACGTCCTGTCAGATTCAGGACCAGCAACAAGTTCCCAGCGGGCATCGCTCCCTGTGTGCAAAAATAGACGAATGGAGAATTTCCCGAGGAGAACCAAGTTAATTTTACGACTCTCATTGATTACAAGTGTTGTCCCCGACAAACGCGTGTGCGATCCTTGGGATGATTTGACTGCCTCACTGATCAGGATCTGCAGAACCCTAAAAGTTTGTCATGACCCCACCCGCACGAACAACACAACCTGAGTCACAAGTGTGAGAAATGGCATGAAAAATGCTTTTTGACGTGAACTTTTCAGCCACTTGACCGTATTCAGTCTTCATCTTTGTCGTCAACCAGGACGCCCAGCCAGACAATCGCAGGACAAACAAGAGTTGTGCAGATCCCTGTCTTCATTCCCAGAAGGCGCACATGCCAAGTGACAGACTGAATTTCGCTGTTGGACTTTCATGAGTTGTATCGGCTGGGTGGAAATAAGGAACGTTGAAAAACGAAGCCAGACAATGAACCAAGCGACACCAGACTTCTCGATGGGCCACAGACCTGACCAGATTTGGCGAGTTGAATGGCGGGTTCTGCGAACATATCATTTTCTATTCCGCGTTGCAACGAATTGGACAAATGTGTCCCCTCAGTCTCGACCCGTCCACCCAGGTCCAGCGGTGCATTACGTTTAATGGAGCGGCCGCAGAGCAGAGTGGAGAGTTGCCCTTCGTATCAATCTCAGATGAAGAGACCAGAGCGGGTCGAGTGTCCGAGGGAATGCGCATTCACATCAGAGGCCGTCGATCAGAGTGTGAAAACTCACATCCTTCACAAAATTGGTTGTGCGCACTTGCAAGCAGATACTCGTACGTCTCTTGCGAAGGAACGTTCGTTCAATTGCATTGTTCCATGCATGCACAAAATACACGTGCAAACTTTGGCGTCTGGAAACCGAGATGCGCAGAATATATCTGTGTCATTCATGTAGGAATGCAACAAACAACACTCGGATACACTCCTGGCAACAGTGGCAGCCTTTGTTCCCATGACGACATGCTGTTTGTTCATATTTGGACACATGTTTTTCGGTGCAACAATTTGACAGAGGCGGGTCTGTGGTTCTTTGTGGTTATTTCGCCTTGATCCTGGAGAAGCGTTGAGAAGATTGAGTGAATACACATGTATGAAACCCTGAGCCTGTGGATTTCATGTTCACAGAGTGAGTCACCACGCTGGTTTGTTGCTCAGATTGGACTCTCAAGAAACAGTGAAGCTGTTGTTCTGGTGTCCAAACATACATGTCTGTTGTCCACGTGTTCTTCACATTTCCTTGGAAGTCATCAACCTCCGTGTTTCTTCCTTCCAATCCAGCTTCTTTCAAGAGCAACACACAAAACGTGGGTCTTTCTCCCGCAGTGAATCTCACATCAGAGGCCCTTGAAATATCTGCCGCTGTTTTTCACAAACGTCTGTCTGTCCTGGACAGCTCATTAGAACATTACATCAGAGTCCACTTTAAAGGTAAAAATGCCGTTACCACGGCAACGCGTCGTGGTAATTGAGCCGCTAAAACGCCATGGAAACGACATCCCACGACATGTTGTGCTAACAAGCGAGTAACATGATAAGGTTAACAGCTAAAGCCGCACGCTGCGCCTCAGCTGCTCAAATCGGAGATACCAGAGGTTTGGGTGGTGTGACGCAACAATGTGAGGGGGTACAATTTTTTCAGGAGGTGTATTGGGTCTGAGAGTCTTCACCAGGAAGCAAAGGTTGCAAAGGACCTCAACTGAAGAGGCAAGCTTCTCAAGAGGCAAAACGCCGTCAAATGTGACGTCATGGTTCCATCATGAATGGCGTCCAACTCAACCTCCAGCCTCCCATTGTTCTGTCGCCTGCAGCAGAGAGGAGGAAATGAAGAAGAGAGATAAATGCTGTTGACTGGTAATTACTAGACAAGACAATGGATATTGATTCCTGTCCTCTTTCATTTGCTGTCTTCATTACTGTTCCACTCTCAGTTCGTCTCCCATTACTCAGTCCCACTGCACAGTGCAGTCGAGGTGCTGGCTTCTTGTGCGTTCTCTCTTCCTGCTCTCAGACAGCTTTTGTTTAGCTTGAAATTCCATCGCCTGGAGCTCCAGGAGTGCAGAGCTTCCGCAGATTTTTGCATTTTCTTTGAGGCACACTCCAATCCGCAGGGTGAGCTGGCGCAGTTTTTCCAACAAGGTCTTGAATCGACCTGATCTACATGATTTTTGGACTTGCACTTGAAATTTGGGATTCGGCTCTGACTGGAACGTCTCTGTTGTGATCACTCTTCGTCAATGCACGAGCCGCTGGAAAATTTCACTTTGGGGAAGTTTTCTGGAGTTTGCAAAGTGTGTTGGTGTGAATGACAAGGCCTCTCCACTGTTTGTTGTTGCATTACATGGACCACATGAAGCGATGTAATTTTTTAATGGCAACCAAAAACAGACGCACCAATAAATGATGACTTTCTGCACAATAGCGGCACAGTGTTGCATGCATAAATCGCACCTGACTGTACTCTGTACTGCGGGACAGAGGTTAATGTATTGCAATATGCAGATGTATTCACCATTGTTTTTCCGACGTTTTCAAGTTAATAGCCTGAAGGAAAACACATTGGCATGCTGAATATGGGCGGAGGTAGGATCATGCCAAAACTTGAGCAAATACGTTGGCTTACTGCTGTACACACGATGGTAATTGATGAACTGGTCTTTTTCCGGACACGGACCTTCAAAAACAGCTACAGAAAGAAACATGGAGAAGATCCAGAATCCATATCAGTCCATGACGATATCTATCTGCTCAGCAATGTCGGGCCAGACAAATCCACATTGCAAAGCCAGGCTCCATGTTAATCCCTTTCATGATTCTCGAGTACTGTTCTCACCAACTTGCGTGTGTTCCACAAGAGACGAGACGCCAGATTAGCCACGAAAAAAGCCCCTCCTCGTTTTGATGCAAAATGGAGTTGGATTTGCGTGGTTGATTGTGAGAATATGGTGGGTTGTACAAGGTGCTCGGTTTCACATTGATCCAATCACAGGGGAGCACGAGCGCCAATGCCTCTTTCGCATGCCATGCAAGGGCATCATGTATGACAATTCATTTTCCTGATTTGCTTCACGTGCACGAAAGTGGTTCCAAATGAAATGGTCGGCAGAGCTGCCCTAAATACATGTGCACCAGTTTTACAGTACATCGGACGCCACACGCGTCCGTTCATTCCGTGAACAAATCGCAAGTGACGAGGCAGCGCCCGTTGTCTTGAGAAAATCAACCCAGCTCGCACAATCTGTTGCACACTGAGAAATTTCTCAACGGTCAACAACTGTTAATTTCAATCGCAGAAAACGACTGTTTCAGAGGGCACAAAAAACAAGCTCTTGTAAAACAATGTTTGCATTCGCCCCAACACCGCAAGGATGTCCCGGAGTGCGCTTCTCGCAAAAACACACAGACGAATGTTGCGCTCGAAAATGTTGACATTCCTCCAAAAGAGACACATGTGTGAGAGCGTAAAGCATGTGCCTCGTGAACCAGAAGCTTCACGGAACTTCCAGATACCGCGTAAATCCGGACCAGCTGACCGGGGGTCAGTTCCAGACTCAACATGGTGAAGCTCAATGAGGTCCCCGCTTTGTCACCATGTGGCCCACCCAAGGAAATATTCCTCCTGATACACCAAAACCAGAGGATCCTTCGCTGTTGATGTTGCACCTGAAACGAACCAAAACTGGTCCAGTTGTCTGTGCCAAGTGTGTTCTGGCTTCTCCGATTTCTCGAATTCGACTGAAGGAAGGTCCATGTTCAGTTCAGGCCACCAATTTCCATCCGATGAGCCATTTCGCCAGATCAGAAGGAACGTTTGTTGATTGCGTCATCCTTCTGTGATGGCACCGGAACAAGCACTGTTGGTCAAGTGATGTGTTCGTTCCCCAGACATGAAAAATTGCACCTTGCTGCAACCAGAATCAGGGAAACTCAATAAAAAATTTAAAGCGATGACCAGCAGCATTTTCAAACGCTTTTTCGTGGAAATCAAATTCACTGACAACAAGCAGATATCAACTGCTTGTGGGAACATCGCGTTCGCAGTGTTGGGTTTTGTCAGGTTTCGGAATATCCAACAGAAAAAGAACCGTGTGCAACAGATAGTCAGTTTCTGTGTGTCGTTTGCAACTCTGAGCACTGCTCACGACACTGACCACGCAACCGTCCAGCTTTGTGTGAGCTGCGCAGGTTGTTTTCCACACAGCTGTCCTACCTGTGTATTCAGTACTTCCCTGCACCTGCTATTGCCTCAATGACACAATTGTAGTCGCTGTATGAAGTCATCTGCTTGTTGTGATGTTTGGGGACTGTGATCAGATCAATAGCGTTTGACGAATAGGAAACAAAAAACTCATGTCACAGCAACAAAGGCGCATCAACATGTGGACTGCAGTGAGGGTTGGGCGTGTTTGTTCGTGGTCTTGTGCACGGGATTCTCGTCTTGTTGTGGCCGTCCAACTTTGCCATGTCTTTTCCTGAGAATGATGTGATTTCTCCAGCGTTCTGGTGATCGCATGCTTCACGTCAATAAGATAATCAAGGCAAAGGCGTTTGCAGCTGATCCGTGTGCGTGTGGATTTTTGTTCAGGTGCGGAGCCTATTTCTACCTGTGTGGAGCTTCGAGTCCGAATCCCTGTGCCAGGAAAACAACAGACCCTCTGTGAAGAACAATCAAACAACTCTCGTGCAAAGGAAGTTTTCAAACTCCTGCACATACGAGTGTTGCCCACGGTCCAGGAAGAAGCAGACATGTACCTCTGTTCCTTTTCAGCAAGGAAGTTTACGTACGTATTCTCCTTCTGCAGACGAGATTTTGGAGAACAAAAGAAAATCGACAGTGCGTTTTACCTGACGCGTGTAGATGTCTGCACCGTGAGACCCTTGGTCGAACCGATAACATGTCTCTGCAGAAGTCCCACCCGCGTGGGTTCGAACATTTTGAGGGTGACTTCCGCTGTACACTTGTTGCAACTTGGTTCTTTTGGTTCAGTACTTAATTCGGAGTGTCTCTGGAAAAGCAATGAAATTTGTGAGGCGTGCAGTTTCAAAACTTTGTGGACAACCAGGACCTGTGTGTGTGTGTGTGTGTGTGTGTGTGTGTGTGTGTGTGTGTGTGTGTGTGCTGAAACCGCAGGTCACTCGACTTGGCAGCGTCAAGAATGTAGGCCCCACAGTGCGGATGTTTCTTTGCGAGGAGCATGTTGGAAGCTGTCTGCGGCAGGCTCAGCATTGATGCTTTAATGCTTCCAACCGCAGCCTGTGTCACATGCGAACATCCAAAATCCATAAAACCATCCAAAGTACAAGGGCACCCTCTGAGATAACTTGCCGTTTCCTGAAAAAGACGTGCTCCCGTCAGCAGCACAAGAAGCCCTTGGGTTCCCTTTGTCCTGAACGAGATAACCATTTAGAACCATCATCCAAGGGCCGAACCCAAGAGTCTGGATCAAACATGGAGTCCATTTCGACTGCTGCATCAAGGACAACACTGTGTGGCAAATGATACGAGTGTTCAATCCCTGGAGAAAGATTAGGTTTCGGTAACATCCACATATTGTTTGAATCTCTGCTACAGTCCTCTCCAAAGGAACTTTCTTTTGCAATGGGAAAGATAATCTCAACGTGGCAAGTCATTCCTCCCTTGAGAAAGACTAAAGGACCGAATTGTGTTTGTCTACATCCCTCATGTTTCGAACATCCTGTGACTCTTTGCACAGCTTCAGGACAAATCTGTTGGTCTGCAGAACTTCAACAGAATGGCCCTCTGGCTGTGTTGTTGGCCCCCCCCCCTCCAGCGGCTCCAGGCTCAAGGGTCTTGACCCCAGGACCCTGGACAAAAATAATTTTATGATTTGTTTTTCCCACATTACACGTTGTTTTCTTAGTTGGAGTTTGTCTCCAGGCTCCTCCGTCCCGACCACAATCCTGAATCCACCGGAGTAAGTGTGTCAACAAGAGTGGAAATTTGTAATTCGATCACTTCCTTTGTGCATTCGTTTTGTCTTATCATCAATGTTTTTGACACAAGGCAACAATAATGAGTCTGACTGGTTCAGTTTTTGAGACCGAGAATCTGGACTTTTGGCAACCAGAAAAGAGACCGCCGTCTATCCTGCAAGGAGACACGAACGGTGTTCACCCATTTGGCCAACTCGTGTTGCTTGCGGATTTACGAGTAAATATATCCTGGTATGGATCCTTTGTTCATGTCCGTGCTGCAAAGATCTTGGATGTCCAACGTGATTCAGTGCGCACACACATCAAAGCAACATGTGCTGCTTTGTGCTGGTCATATATTAAGCATTTTGCTTTGTCGACACTGTCATTTGTGTGCATTTTTCAAATCATTTTTGTTTCCCCCCCTCCGCTTGAGAGGGGGGGGGGAAACAAGCCTCGGTGTGGTTCAGACTGGGGGTGCAGCTCACTCTGTGTACTCGCACCCTGTGAGCACTCCAGCCGGTGTAAAACTGGTGGTATCAGTGAAGACATTCCGTTACCGACGAACAGGAGTGCTCGCAGGAGGTGGTCTTGGGTAGAAGACCTGGAATTGAATTTCAGTGAGGTTTTGGTCACAACAGTCTGGAAATACAACACACGAGCACTTGACATGATTTGACATGCTTTCAGAGTGTAAGTGTGTGCATCACAGTGACGGGTATGGAGACTGAGAGTTATGGATGCGCGCGGAAATCCGGTTTGCTTCCTCCTCAAGAATCCCCTCCTCATCATTCTCATGGAGGCAAAAAGCAACAGACGCGCACAGCTGGGAGAACCGCCAATTTTGTGAGTTTGAAAAAGGTGTGTTGGTCCTTGGAACTGGGAAAAATTGTGAACAGCAAAAACCAAATTTGGACGACGTCATGTGCGCGTTGAAAGAATACTGCAGAAGAAGAATCTGCTGGATTGAAACCAACAGAATTGGAGTCGTGTGTGGAGGGAAAAAGAAATTGTCCGTAAGTGCTGTCCGTCCTTCCTTTCCTTTCACGCACCCGCGAGTCTTCTCGTCTATTTGATCTCCGCTACTCAATAATAGATCAGAAGATCGCCATCCCTCGCACGGCTTCCTCGCAGGTTGCCTCTCGAGATTACAAGACTCGTCTCGGGATTCCTTATTGCGTTTCACAGACTTCAGCCGGGAGAAAAAAATATTTTCGACCACAGGCTCGTATTGAGGACGCAGAAATAAAGTGAAATCTTCCTGCAGCGCAACATCACCAGTCAATTGTCAATTAGCTGTTTGATGAGAATACGAGCGCACATTACTTTTGCAGATTGAGACACACGTAAAGAATGAGGGAGCGATGGACGAACGGCGATTTCAGAGAAGTATCTCAAGCTGTGCCAAGTGCGCCTGACGCGTTTTGTTTTCAGCCCATACCCTGCGTCCTCATGTCTTCTTGTGAGGAGAAAATGACCGAATCCGGTTTTTAGTGTCGCACACCAACAGAACAGACTTAAAAAGCCTGGACTGTGTGGGCTCATGCTGCACTGGCTGCGCGCCGCCTTTGATCCGATTCGCGTCTATATCTTTTCGTGCTCTTCCGCGACGCCACCTGAACACAGCGAGCAGGGGGCACGGCAACTGCACTTCTGTGATTTCTGTTGTGCTGAGACAAGTTTGCGAGAAAAACTCCACAGCAAACATTGCCGTGTGTTGGTGCGTTCTCTCTTGGGAGTCCATTCCAATGCAAAGACTAACGGACTGTCAGAAAAGGGCAACGAAGAACCCTGCTTGAGTGCGTGAACAAAGGCCAGAATGTCGGCCCAAAATTTTATGAAATTGTTTCTGGTCGATTGTCATGGTCACCGCACAACCCCACAAAACACGAGCGTACGAGCTCCTCTGAAACACGTTTTCACCAAGAAACCGAGTTTGTCAACGCTTCTTTCTCGTTGCCGTTGAAGGTCACAACGAAGCTTCCTCTCTTAGAGTCGGGAGAAACTGACTTGGATCAGGTGTTTGCAGACACAGTGCAGGACGAAGGTTCAGCTCCAGTTTTTGGCACAGATGACATCTTCATTCAAACCCTGTGAAACATTTGAAAACTTTCAAAGGGAAGTTTGACGTCAAGTGCCTTTCTTTACTGCAGTCTGTCTGCACAGCACCAGAAACGGCACGTTTGCAAGACTGTCTGCGGAGAGTGCTTGATTTGGGTCACTCTGGGGGAATCATGACCTCGAAACACACGAGATCCGCGCAACTCAAATTGCTGAGAAATCAATAGAATTGACTATACAATCCAAACGATAATTATTGAGGTCTCAACATATCCATTCACACTTGCACACCCTTCAAGGTTGCATGTATTTTTCTCATAGTCAAGGAGAAGTTGATAAATGAGTGCGCTTTGGGAAAAAATTCGGATTGGGTTGGACGGAAGCGTCAAAGTCAGGTTGGCTCAGTTGAGTGGTGCTTGGACGTTAGGGTCATCTGCGATCGTCGCTCTGAAGCCGCCCGGGCCGGAGGAACCCGCACTGCTAACCATGATCTATGTTTGTACTTTTCAGGTAAGTGGATGTCATTCGTCCATTCCTTTCTTCACCAAACATGCATCCTGCAACCAGCATCTTTAAATTTCTGCGATCAGACCTCGACATGTTTCATGCTTCGAGAAAACGTTCCGAGCAACTGCAGTGATCAGAAAATATTTTTCTGACACACAAACACAAAACGTTTGTCAGGATTCAGGTTCGTGACGATCGGATCCGACATGATCGTGCTGTCGGATGCGTTCACTCACAGATCTGACTTTCGACATTCGAAGCCGTCGCAGGTTCGCTGTCAGGAGGCGATCTTGGTCGCTGGTCTTTGCTGTCACACTGCAAAAAATAACAGGAAAATCGTCTTCGTGAGGCCCTTCAATGTTTCGGAGTTTTGCCGCCGGCGGGCAACTGAGTCAGCTGATTGTGCAATCGCAGTGCAATCGATCCATGTCGTCAGGCTTGCAAGGCAGGTCTGACAATATGGATCTTTGAGGCACAAGGGCCATCATTTCGAGAGCACATGCAATGCCAATGTTCCAACTTTCTGGTCACGATCCAGTCCTGTTGGTGTGAATGCGATCCGATGTGTGATCAAATTGGAGACGCCAACAGCTCTTCTCAACGAACATCTCCGCAACCAAAGTTGCGATGCTCAACATGAAATCTGTTGCACGAGAATCGATGATGTTCATGCGGTGCAAGCAGCGCAGGATGGAAGATCCGGGCTTTGTGTTTCCGAAGTGGCATGACGATCCCCGGCACAGCGCTTTCGTCGGTTCTGAACTGCCTTTCATGAACCACAAAACATACCACAGAGCAAAAAGTGCTTGTTAGTGCACATGAGCTGGAGAAGGCAAACAGCCCCGGCTTTGATACCGGAGTCATGTGCGCTGCGCCGCTGCGCCACCCGCAGCGGAGTTTGTTCGCTGTGCGAGGCGCGTGAGACGCATCCCGATCACCATCTCCAGTCGCTGTGAGAACTTGTAGAGATGCATGGCGTTGTCAGTCAGATCTTGGGTGACAAATGGGACTTTGTGCGTTCACGATCAAGCTCCACAGTTGGGTTGGTTCTCGTAAAAGATGGCTGCAACCTGAAGCTTGGTGGAACCACGAGAGTTCACAAAAGGCAATCATGCATGAACCCATCATCTTGGTGCCCGTGGGATCTTGACCAAAGGGCCGCGTCTTGCGAGTCTCGTACTGTGCAGATCTTACTCATACTCACTCGTGTATAAACTTTCAATGAGCTTCGCCTTCGCTTTGACAAATTGAACAGACACAAGCATTTTACGGTGAAATTTTTCTGTTGCTCTATGTCATCATGCTCAAATACATGTTTCAATACCCCCCCCCCCCAAGTTATGACAGTGTTGTTTGAGAAAGTACCAGTGCTCTGGGAAGTTGGAATTCCGGGCAGGAAGCGAGGAATGTTCATCAAATGTGAGGCGAATACGACAGAGCTGATGTCGTCAGGGGCCGACTTGTGGACCCCGCCGACGCGACCCGAATTCAGTTTCAGAAAATGATACACGAGGCACAAAGCAAGTTTTCAGAGGAATCTTTTTGTGGAAAACTGTTGAGCAGAAACGATCTCAACCTTCTAAGTCTTTTCTTCTTAATGTTCACCTCCCCTCATTTTGCGCCGTCGGGTGCAAAAAACGTCGCAGTTTGTTTTCCCATGAAAACTCCTGCGAGGTCGAGATTTGCTCCCCTCCGTGGCTCCCCTGGACCGAACACAGGTCGGTCCCTGGCTTAGATCCGATTGTGTCGGATGTGTTGTCCACGAAGGCCAGATTGCTCTGGAAACAAATCATTTTTAGCTGATTGCACACTCTGATTGCTTCGTGATCTCATCTCTCATCCTTTCGTGCTTTAGCGCAGCTTAACTTCCCACGGACAAAATCAAGAACGAGAGAACTGAGCAATTGCTTGAGATGCAGTCCAAAATAGATGTTCAACAAACTTCAAACCATATGTTTCTCTGTGTGGGCTGCGACATGACAGCATTTCAACAGACAGAAACAGCTGCGAGCAAAAATATTTGTCATATTTGGATCGCGATACGAGAAAAGTGGGACACCTCACGTCAGGGAAAGAATCTGACTTGGGGCAAAATTCTCTGAGCTCAAACAAAAATCGTGAGTGGGCGGGTATTTTCAGTCGATTGAGCCGACTGAAACATTGACGCAACTGCGTTGTACGCTCGTACAAATTTCCGGTTTTTGTGGTGTGGGGGATGAGTGTGCCACTGCAGGCGCACTTTCCCCCCACCTCCCTTGCCTGCAGAAGGGAAAAAGGTGCCTCCCACCCCACCCCTCCGCTGGAGCAATTTTGGTCTCTGTCAAAATCGAATCATTGCTTTCCGCCCCCCTCCACTCGAGCAGAAAAAATCTGAGTTTTGCCCTCTACCATGCCCTCTCCAAAGAATTTGAGACATGTGTCAATGCAAGAGGATACAGCAATGCTCCGTGCGCGCAGGTACCGCGTGCCGCGACACTGACTGTTCAACGCCCCATCATTCTCAAATTCGTTTGGAATGACTTTGTTTGGGTTTTATTGTTTTGCGAGGTTTGAAGTTCTCCAACATGATCTGCGTGCATGGTCTCACCGAGGCTGCGATCTTCTTTCCAAACACAGCAAATTGAAGGACTCTGAACTTTTATTTGACGTGGCTGGTTCGTCGTCTGCACATTCGTTTTTTATCAGGATCGTTTGAAACAATATTTCACCCGAGATCTATGGCGACGCCAACGTCACTTGTGTGAGATGTGTTTGTTGTTTTGGGTGATAAAACTGGTTGGAAATAGACCTCCTTCGGGCTTTTTTCGTTTCCTTTCCGGTGAACTGTCGGCTGTTGATAAACAGGAAAAACAGTCGACTGAAACTGGTATTTTTGATAAATAATTACTTTGTTCACGTGCCAAAAGTTGTTCATGTGTCACTTTGTTTTCACTGTCTGCAATTTCCTAACTTCAAAATGACGTCGCTCAGAAATGGCGATTTTGTGGATTGCCTGTTGTCAGACAATGAATGATAAATCTATTTTCTCTATTTAACTGTGCACTCAACAAAAAGTATTCTTTGAAGTCCTCTTTAGACCTGTTTACCATTCACAAAAAGCATAATTTCTGCCCCTCTTGGAGACAAATTCATCACAAAAAGCCCTGGGGCAAAATGTTTTCTGTATCTCACTGAGCTCAGCACAAGCTTCTGCTTCGCCGAAATTTCACTGTTGCTGGTGGATAGTTTATCACTGTTTACTTATTAAATTTGCGGGGTATTGTGAGGATTGTTTGTCTGTGTGCCCCAACCAAATATTTACCGAGTCGAGATTCAGGTAGCTTTTGCTTTTCTGTGTTTGGAAACTCTGTGACACTTTGTCAGTGAAAAGAGTTTGCCGTTGGAATGTTTTGTCTGCTTTTCGACTCTTCCAGCTGCATGTGTTTCCCATTCATGTCCGATCATCTGTTTATGAAGAAAAGGGTTGCATTGAGGCACCATTCTGTTGAATGGAGAATGTGATTTCTATCCACAGTTGCAGTTGAATCAGGTTTCTCTGTGGATGTGCAAGAGAAAATACCCACCTTTGTCGCCGCGGTTTGGTTTTGTTCCACCAAGATGAGAAACCTTGACATCAAATCTTCCAGAAAAAACACATCCAAATCCTTTGCATTCTCGAGAGTGCAGTGCTCAGCAAGTTTGAGATGAGAACAAAGGGAATCCATGGAAACGGCCGGCTCGCCCAGGTTTGAGACGGATTCACAGCGACGCTCATCTCATTCCCTTCATTAGCTCAGTCCCGGGCGGTGGTGCCGCACGTGCTTCGGAAGTCCGGAGCTGGTGGGAGATCTTGTGTTTGTGTGTGTGTTGAGGAGGGGCAACAGTCACCACTCAGAATCTCGAGGATGTTCGGACACACAATGTTGGAAGTGGTTGAACACGACCGAGCTGGTGTGTGCCGATCGTCTCTCCCTGAGCACGCAAGATTTCTGCACAGAGGACCAAGGATGACCCCCCTCCTCGTGGTGTGGATCATCAAGAGCACCAGAGCTCTCTCGATCATCGAATGGGTTTTCCACTGCGACGGCGAATGCGATTTGGAAGACAGAAACAGAGACGTGATGACCTTTCCGATGTAACTGGACAACTGTTTCGGGCCCATTCCAGAACTCATTCTCGGCCGAATGTAAAATGTCGCAGCTTGTGCTTTGTGGTGGTGTGCTTTCACCTTTTTGGGCGCGACCTCCTTGGCGGCAGTGCGCGGTTGATACGGTCACTTCGATGCTGTTCTGTGCGTGTGTTTGTGTGGGATTATACTGCTCCTTTTGGGGAAAGGGAGCCCCAGGCAAAAATAACCGATTTATCAGGGGTTGCAGTCGCGCGCTCTGTGATCTCTGATCTCTTGTGATAAACATTGTCAGCCACGAGATCAAGCAAAATTGTGCGTGTATTTTTTCGACCAAAATTATTTTTCCGAAGAATGGTTGAGCGCTGGGGAAAAGCTTTGGATCGTATCACACACACACAAGCACAAACCTATTGGCTGCCTGGAAGTTCCTCACGCAACACGGCAATTTTGTCAGGATAATACAACTTCAATAGAAAGGTCAATCCAAGGAAAGGCAAGAATTGAACCCTGAACATGAGACATCAATTTTGAAGAAAAGCACAATTTGTCAAAACCGACTTTTCTGTCCATTGTTCCCTCTTGTGTGGGGGACAGTCAAGCTTTGTAATGAGGTGTGTAATGTGCGCACACTGAAAGGGCCTTAACAAGTACCTGCGGGTATGGGGCAGTATATAGAGTCTACTTGCACTCTGAAACTATGTGTCGGTTGTGGTGGTCTCATTTGGTGTCTTTTTGACGCAGTCGATGAAGCAATGAATTTTCAGGCAGAAGTTTGCATTTGAAACTTGTGTAAAAGGTGAGAAATCTGAGGTCGAAATTGAAAGCGACGATTGTTTGTGGGGAAAATGCTTTGAACTTTCTGCAGAGTGGCTCAAAATCGGGCATTTGGGCCTGATCAAGTCCGGTGACAGAGTGGGGGCTTTCTCTCGTTGAGATATTACTGTTGTCCATTGCGAAGAGTGAACAGAGAGAAAAATTTCGCGTTTTGTTTCTGATTTGCTTTCAAAGTGATCTTCGTGCAGACAAAAGTAATTTGAAGTGAAAAAGTTTGCTTCGAATCAAAGTTTAACCATTGAAACGTGCAAGTAACGAGGCTTCGAACTGGTCTTCGGGAGCGAGCTGACAAGCGTTGCCCGCACCCTGCCATCCTTTGCCCGTGATTTACAACTCGAGCGTCGCGGTGTTCTCCTCACATCAGCCCCCCGTGAATTCGCACCCCTGTCACAACCGTGCGGGGCGAAATTGAGGCACTGTGCTCACTCAAGAGAATACGACCACTTCTTTGGAGATACTTTCTTCATATTTCATCATTTCCTCACCCGTTGCTATTGAAACGCAACAAAAAGCATTTGCCAACATTTTGTATTGTGAAGTTGGTTCCCGTTCGTCGGGTGATACACGTTGTAAATTGTTGACGTCAAAATGAGTTGTTTGGATCAGGGTGTTCTGGGAGTGCACTGTTGGGGTATAAATAGTTACCCTGTTTGGACAGGTAGGCAGTATTTTACTGCGCCGCGTTGTGATGAGTGCTCAACATACATCAACCGCAGCACTAAATATGGGATAATCTGTCGGATAAACGGACTAGCATAACAACGGGTTCCTCAGCACAGGGCACCGTGCTGCAGTTCAAGGTACGAGCCAGGTTTGCAGTAAATTGAGGAACACGGTCTCTTGTGCCAGCTTGGTGAAGTACTCCAGATCCCCAACCTCCACGCTCACCCACCCACCCCGAAAAAGAATGTTTGCGCGGCACAACAGATTCCGTTTTTCAATCTTTGATTGTTGTTGATTGATGAAAGTTATGACACAAAGCGCTACCAGGCTGATCTTCGGAGTATTTTGAGGAAAAAGAACCCTTGGGAAAAAAAAACCCCTTGAAGTTGCAAACTCGGTCTCGTATCCAAAGCAAAAGATCGAAAGGTCACCTTTCAACGTTTTGCGTGTGATGTTGGTCTCTTGAAGCTTGATCGTTTTGTGAGGGCACAGACACGTTTATCAATTTGAGCATGGCAGGGTTGAGTGGAGAGACACCGTACGTACAATTTATGCCTTGCTGTGAAAGTTCCTTTCACAAGCAGTGACTTCTCGGGTTGTTGAAAAATTAAAGGGTCTTTTTTATCCGTTGCTTGGTATTTCTTTCACATTACATTTGAATGCCTGAACGTTGTCAACAACGTGTGACCTTTGCAATTGCCTTTTACTGCTTGTCGCTTTGGGACTTTTGGAAATGATCAGAAACTGGTTCGTTTGTCTGTGGCTTCTTTCGAACACTGACATGAAAGATTGGAAAATGATTGGATTTCGTACTTTTGTGTCTTCGGCAAATCTTCGCGGAGCCTTTGGTGTTTTTTGTCTCCCTTTCACTTTGTCCTTTTCACTGTGAAGAGGAACAACATTCGTTCTGTCACATTTTCCTGGGTAATTGGGACACGAAGAAAGTTGACTTTTCTGCCAACGACCGGATCAAACACAAAGGATTTTTGAAGAACAATGAAGCGAAAACACTCTGTAAATTTGTTGTTCAAGTGCGGAACTACATGGTGGAGAACAGCATTGGAAGTTGCTCGGAAAGCCTTCGTGCGCATAAATGTGAATCTCGCAAAATTGCTCGCGCCTGCAGCAAATCAGCAATCCGCTCTGCAGACAAACTTTTCATTTCCCTGACAGGGAAAACGCAAGACACTCCGCTTTGCTTTGAATCCAGAACCAGAGCTAATGGAAGAGTCGAGTCCATTTCAGCAACGTCAATACCGTGTGACACGGGGACAGTGGGAGTGTTTTGGGAGCCAACACAACCATGTAATTTTCAAGGGGAGGCTGAATTGGGAAGGGACACTATCCTGTAGGGAAGGTGCGGGAGGTGTGAAATTCACTCAAAGAGATTTTATTGGGAGGAAATGCCTCGGAAAATGTTAGCTTTAGGGAGTTTGGTGACTCGGTACAAAAAGTGGAGATCGTTAGTTTTGATATGAGTTCGATGCCACAGTCTTTCTGGGCGGGTGCGGGGGGGGGAATTCTCATCTTGTGATCGCTTTCGAATCTGTTGCTGTTTTGTCGTCACTCTGCCCTTGTCAAATCCCAGGATTGCTGTGCGCAAACAAACCCCGGGTATCTAAACAAGCGTTTCAGGCACATAAGCCAGGTCAAATGGCAGATTTGTATCGTGCGACATCACAAGAAACCAGCCACACTAAAGAAAACATGTTTATGAGATTATAACCAGCAATTTTCGTCATTTCGTCATGCAAATTTGGGTGACTGGAGCGCATACATCGCGAACTCGCTCTGGGCGCTGGTGGGCCTCGTGCGGTGACCCAGCGACAGGAACACGAAATAACCGCCGGCCACGACTCCCTCCAAATTAGGTTTGCAAATGAGAGGTCAAGATTGTGCACTGCATGGAAATAGACGTCGCCTGGAGAAATACGGGCTGTCTGTGTTTTGTAAATAATGCAAGCGTTTACATAGGAAGTTTTTTGATGCGTCTTTAGACGACAGAAAGCAGTTTCTCCAGCTCAAATACGGCCACGTCGCCAGCTTGCAAACGCGCCCGCGTGCAGAACCGCCCGGAGGTGGGTGGCATACGGGTGAACCAGAGTTGCTTACTCCTCTCTGATACAGACTGCTCAGTCCCAGAAAACTTGAAGATTCAACCCGCACTGGCGGCACTGAACAAAAAAAAAGATCTTCGAGAGTCTGACACTGGGAGGCACGCGTAACATACGAACGATTCATCCTCCTGTCAACTTGGGCATGTTCCATTCCATCTCTATTGCCCTGAAGTCCAGTCTTAAATTACGTTTTTGTCTGCAAATGAGGATACATAATGGGATATGAAACCAGTAATCTACGATGTATTGTGCATGTGTGGACTTATTTACCTGTAAAATTACACACAGAGTCTACAAGCAGCAATCTGAAATATTAATTGAAAAACCTCGGGGCCAAAAGGATGAACATTGCAGTGTAGGAGGTTCACTGTGAGAACATCGGGACGCTCACTGGCTGAAATCCAAATATTTGCTGAAATCCAGCATTCAAAAAGTAGTTTCCTGGGTTGTTCATTCAGATTGAAATTTCTTGAAGTTGCAGGGCGAACACGGGATAAAGCACTAAGGATTGCGGTTATTTCATTTCTGTCACAGAATTGAAAGATCATCTTGGGCAAACAAAGAACCAAGCTTTTTGTCGTCGTGACAGAAACACAAAAATGATGAATTGCGTTTTTGTTTTTGGACATGCGGCATCCTCCGTGTCTTTGGATCCTGTGCTTCCCAGTTGGTAGAAAGAAGGGCGTTCAGAGGTGAAACTCTTTGCCACACAAATCTATATTGCCAAAAACAACAAAACTGGAAGCCAGAAAAGCAGGTTTGAGTGTGTTGATTGATCTGAGTGTTGGCAGTCTTTCTTTGAGAAGCGCTGTGTGCGTAAAGAGACACACTGGTGCTTGAGAGGGACCAGCTTTTTATCGCATCTTCACACGCAAAACGCTCCCAAAACTCACAAAAAAATTGTTATTCTGATTTTATCTGGTGCTCTCGTGAAAATAGTTGCTGGTTATTTTCCACAATATCACCTCACTTTGAACTTTGTCGTTTGAAATTGATAAAAACCTTGTTGGGGGCTTGGTAAGCAAGTTTTGGTGGGGGAAAATGAAAACGACAACCAGGGGGTGGGTCGCCACCAAAAATTGCAATTTTCACAGTGACACAACAACAATTTTAAACGGTGCAGCCATGATCAGTGCTAAACAAGCTTGCCCCAACACAAAACTCGTTGAGTTTACTTCACTGGTCCTTTTCCTTTACGTGAAGGGAAGAAGGTCCATCGGAAGAGTCACCTCCCCGAAGATGAATTGAGTGGTCTGATGTGTGTGTGTGTGTGTGTGTGTGTGTGTGTGTGTGTGTGTGTGTGTGTGCGTTTGTGTTGGGGGCGTCACAAGACGGTGGAGTAAGCCGCTCTCAAATGTTCACGCAACTTGCAAAAACTAGTATTTCCGTTTTCAGGACGATCCTGGAGCAGCATTCACCCTGATCACATGACCAATTTTCAATGGGATTGGACTTTGATCTTTTGATGCACACTGAAGAGAGTGTGACTCCAGGAGAGTCTCTCAATATGCAACTTTCTCAAAACACAACATTTGGAGTTCCCGCGTGGGCCTCTGGTTGTGTCTGTTTTCTGTGCAGAAAGAGTTCTGATTTGAAAGCGTTCCAAAGCTGCCATGCTGTTCAGCAAAAGGGAAATGCACAACCATTTTTGTTTTGAGGGCACGCGGTGCCATTGTGCTCAGATGTTGCTGTTCATGTGTATCTGTAGGCTGCGAGGCTCGTTTGCTCGGAGGCTTATCACGCGGGGTCAACTGCCTACAAATAGCTCGATATGATGTCCATAAAGAAAAGCTCCCTTCCATCTCGTCCCCATTGTCCTCTCCTTGCCAGCTCTCCCTTTCTTCGCTGGATACACTGCAATCAAGATTTGAGTGAAAAGAGTTTATCCTCTGAGTGGAGATTTGGATGGTCTGGCTCAAAAAATCGTCGCTGATATTGAGATCCGGAGTTCTCAATGTCAAGCACTCCCGTTTCATTGAAAAGGATTTGTGATGCCGTGCCCTCCTTTCTGGTGTCTCGAAGTGTCCAGGAATTACGTGGCATCATTTTGAGAGTGTGAGCCATAACAGAGGATAAAATAGATTTGCGAGATGCAATTTTGCGGTGGAGAGAAGACAATCATGCGCGGATCAGCTCTGTTATTGGGGAGGGTCGCTCACGGCTGAACCCGCCGTCCGTTAATGGCGTCTTTGGATGAGTAACAGTCGTTCATCTGGGTGCAAGTTTTAGGGAAGAAGAAAAAGTCATTGCTGGCCTTTGTAAGATTTGGGAGAACAAACGAGGAAAGACGGAAGGCACTGCATGAGCTATCCACAAAACATTTCTCCGTTTCAGCAGGCAGCAGACTTTGCAGGAAGGAATTGAGAAAGGGTTTGCCTCTGAGCTGAGGGAGTGGCACCATCATTGGATACTTGTACACTTGTTTTTCGGAATGGAGAGCATTGCCTGGAATGTTGAAATTCAGACCTGCTTTTTCTTTGGTCTTCTTAAATGGCGTTTGTTTTGTGTGGCTTGGTAAAATCCGGCAGAAACCTCGCTTGCTTTCTGCACGGTGCATCCAAATGCTCGAGAAATCTTACGAGGAGAGGAAGCCTTGTTATCGTAGTTTGGCTCACGCGTGAGCACGTGGGCGTTAATCGCTCTCAAACTGAATTTTCTGTCCTTTGACCAGCTTGGCGTGTGTTCTCACAACGGCCACTTTGCCTCCATTTGGCTCTTTGAATCCGTCATCCTTGCATCATTGTGCCCACAAGCGCAGTTATCTGAATGCCCCGGTCCCACGTGTTGGTGCTGCGCTTTTGATCAGCTCTGCTTGTGGATTCTGAAATTACCACTTTGGCTGTGTATGAGTAGCTGAAGGGTAACGCGTTCGCCAAGTCACCCTGAACTTCGTACGTACATGCACTGAACTTGGATTCTCTAGAGGACCCTTCTCACACAGGAAACTGTTCTAGTTTCGTTACAAACTCAGAAATTTGACGAAACTATGTGAATGGATGCAGCAAGCGAACACTTGGATTTGAAGTCCGAATGTCTCGAGAATTCATGTTGGTCGATTGCCATCTGGAGAAAGAGAAATACGAATAAGAGAAGCGGCCATGGTCTGTGCATGGCCAACGTAATCATGTTCTGGTCAGTGCACTGAAGCCTTGTTGCCTTTGTTGTTGGTCTCCATTCTCCATGTTGGTGTACTCCTGCAGCAGCAGTCTTGACCCTCCGGACCACTCTGCTGTCTCTTGACGAGTCCAGCGTGAGTGTCCACTGAATGTCCTCTTTGCCTGCATTGTGGAGGAGTAATCTATTTACTCGACTGCTGTGCCTCTGGGTGTAATGGCTGCGAACAGTCCGCCTGAGGGAGCAAACTGAATCCGGTTGGAGTCAGCTGCGGTCCCTTTTTGCCTTTCTTTCACGCACTGAACTTTCCGTGCGGAGAAAGGAGCTTTTTTGTGGCTCTCTATGAATGAAGTCAATCGCCCAGAAATTTGCACGCAAGTTGCGAAGCCGAAACTTGGGAGTCGCAATTCAGCAATTTCCTCCAATGTTTGGCGCAAAATCTGAACTAATCGTCACAATCCTTCATTTCCATGGCCTTCAGCGAAAAGATCTCATTACTCTCCCAAGACCCCACTCAGACGAGGAGTGCGAATCATGCAGAGCTGCAGGGACGAGTCCTCTTCCTCGCAACCGAGGACAACGAGACTGCAGAGGCGTGTGCTCGAGTTTGCTCAAGTGTGCAGGGGCTTCGCATCTGATCAACGAAAAAGGTTCAAGCACAAGGATGTCGGCATCGATGCCAATGCATTGTCAAAGTGTTGAGGACCCTGCGTGAATTCGTATGTTGTTCTGAAAGTATGCGTCCATGTGCTTCTGCAATCGAAGTTGGGGAGTGATTTTTCTCGCAACAAATCGTTGTGACCAGACAATTATCAATAGCACACAGCTGGAAGGTTTTTTGAAAATGTGCAGCCCAGCAAATTGTGGATTGCATTCTTCTGTGTCAAAACAAATACGTTCTCACACATAAATTTTTGTTTCGGCTTTTCGGCAAAGAAATGCTTGGCTGATGTGACCAACAAGACCGTCCTGTGTACAAAACAAATCCGGACATCAATCAGTTTCCTGGTGATTCATCCCAAGCATCTTCTTTGGAGCTCCCCAAGTAGCCTCTCCCGTGGAAGCCTTGTCAAGCAATCGGCTTCCCCTGTGACCAAAATCCCTGTTGCCTGCTACATCCTCCTAGCACTGCTTGATTTTTCCTTACTTAGTCTGTCAGCTTCGTGACCTGCTGCTTTGGGTTCCAGAAATGGAAATCCCGCTTCATTTTCTGTGCATGACACCCAGTGAAGCAATTGAAGTCTTCAAAACACGCTCAGATTACCAGAAAAAAGCCTGCCACCTGCGTATGTGCAGTCTTATTTTCCTCGGTACACACATTTCTATTCGCATTGCTTGGCAGTGAACTGACAGAGAGGGCAAACCAAGCACGGGTGTGTATCTCTTGCACCATTTTCGGTCCAAATTTTCTTTTCACATCTTTACAAAAAATCTCCGTCCTTCTGACCTCAATCTTGAATCCGCTGGAGGCTTTATTGACACGTGGGTGGAATCAGGAAATGAACTGTGTGCTTACACGGAATCAAGGTACAATCTGCGCAAAGTCATCTTCCAACCCTCTGAGAGTTGACCTGCCTTCAGATCTGACTTCTTGTTGCTGCTCCCAGAAGCAAGTTTCCAGGGGTGTACTGAAGAGTTCTTCAGTTGTGTGACCAAGAACGACAATTCCATCAAACAATTAGAGTGCACAGATGTTGGAAGGTCCCGCTCTGTCGCACTCTCTCGCTGTCTGTATCCATTCCATTTGAGGAACTGCGTAGAAGTTTCTGGTGTTCCACTCCTACGAAGAGCTGTCTGTTTTGTTGCGCTTGGAGTGAAATTCTCCTTCAAAATTGATTTCAGACCAAGCCTGAAACAACGCAACCACCAAAGTCCCACCAGCGCCAGAAATTGACCAGTCATTTCAAAGTGCATTGATCACAGTCAGCGAGAGAGTTAAATTGCAGTCAGGACCTCGTGGTTCCACTGGACGCGATAACATCAGAGCTGGGAAGACAGTGTTCCCGGGCAGCCAATCTGGAAAGGTTGATTGGAATCGCAGGATAAACTGGTTCCAAAGACACAAAACGCATGTGGCTTGCGACGTCAAGTGCTGATATTGTTTGACAAAAGACACAAAGTGCTTCTCTTCCCGAACTGTGCTGAGAAGAAACATCACAAATGGATATCTGCACGAAAGTGCACACGTATTCAGAAGAGCGAATCAAACCAAGAACATTTTTGGTGCCATTTGAAAATTCAAATCGCGACGCTTGCGACTTCGCAAAGAAGACAAACATGCTTGTGTGAAGTCAATCACACAACTTTGACATTGAAAAACTTGTGTCCTAAAATATTTGATCACTGTGACCAGATAGATCCACTTTGCCCTTCACTCAACAACTTGCCAGTTTTCAGAAATGTCCTTGCAGGAAGCTAAAGATTGTGCATTTTCTCCACTGTACCGCTTAAGTTCTACGAGCTTGCGTATTTGGTCTCGTCCGGAGGCTCAGGAGCGCGTCAACGCAAGACATTTTGCGCAGCCCCCACCTCGGGGCTGCCCGGATTTAATGCTTTTAGTGAGACCTGTCAGGGAATTGGATGGAGCGGCTTACACTCGAGTCGCGGGTGGACCCGCAGAAACAGCTTCCAGTAAGAAAAATGTCTCCGTGGAAACATCTGAGACAGAAAACAGAAACTGTATATCGTCTTGGATAACATGTGTTCGTGCCAATTTCTGAACTTTCTTCTGCGACGTCAGAAGCCAAAAACGGGATTCGAGACCAAAGAAAGTAGAATCTATGGTGAGTCGAGAAAGTGCAAAACAACTGGAAATGCACTGTTTTTGCATCAAGAAAAGGCGCAGAGTCGGACAGGATATCAGGGACCCACATAAAAGTTTGACATTCACAAAGTGCACAGGTCCCTGTTGTGTCGCAAGCCTTTTCGCCACAAACAAATTGCTTTTTGTCTGCAAATGTTCATTAGTTGCGCTGTCCATGTGGACAGCTTGTCGAGTGGATTGGTCCAGGATTTATTGCATTCTGGAAATGAATGGATTTGACCGCAGGGGGTACACACAGGAACCAAGTTCCCACCTCCGGGAAAAAGATTCGGGTCAAAACGTTGGTGGTGTCCTTCGCTGAGCAAATTGAATCCTCGTGCGGTGCACGGCAAATTAAATGTGTTGATGAACACCTGAACACACGGGGGATTGCTGAAGACAGGGTCATGCGTCTCTCCAGTTCGAACGGAGATAACATGTGACCAGCTGGTACCCACGGCAGAGTTCAAGAGCTGTCCAAAAGAACATCAAGAGGACAAACATAAGGGTTCAGACTTTAGTGGGTTATCTCAAGAAAAAGTTGGCTGTGTGATGCATGACTCTGCCGTCTGCAGTGGGATCGTTTGGTTGATAGGTGGAATTGCACCACCTTGTGACCCTATGAGAGCTATTCAGAGAGACAGACAAAAATGGATCGCTAGCTCTCAGCAGCTTTGGATGATTCCGCAAATTTGTGGATCAATGCTGAGAAGGACAAAGAGGTCATTGCGTAAATCAAAGTTGAACAGAACTACCCTCCTGAGTGGGTCTAATGCAAATACGCAAAACGAACTTGATTCGTCTGCTTCTGTCTTTGCAAAGTTCCTGATTCAGAACTTAAATTCTGCTTTTTTTGCAGCAACTGAAACAGAACGAAGAGGTGATACAAAAGCAAATTCAGTTTCCATTGTTGAAGCGGTTCCATTTGCTGGAGAGGACTCCACAGGTGTGAGAAGGGATTTCCATGATCACCGAGATGCACGTTGGTGCTTAACGTTGACAGAAGGAACAAATCCCCCCGCAAAATGTACGATTTTCGTCTTAACGAAGCTTGTTACTGGCGGGCGGGCTGCCCACGCAATGGTTGCCCAGGCGACACCGGCAGCAGAAACGAGGAACATCTCGGAAATCTGAAGATGTTTCGTGTGCGATTAAGACTGAAGAGAGTCGCGGGTCTTCTTTTCCCTGCAGCAAAATGAGTCATTTTCTCCCTTCTATTCGATAGGTTTGAATGCGCCTTTACGAGCATTTTCTGAAGATTTTTATTTCTGAGGACAATGAATGCAGATTGTCAAGTTCGCTTGAAAAAAAGTGATGACCAGGAGAATATTCTGCTTCTCTCAATCACCTTTCTTTCGCACATGCTGCCCTTTACGTTTTCATTTGAAGACTGCATGCCGAGTGACTTTATTTTCGCACGTTTCTTTCTGCAATTTGATATTGAAATTTTCTGTGAAGTTCAGAAAAGCATTTCTCAGTTCAAATGTCCTCGGTTTTCTTTTTCGAAGACGGGGTGAAGGGTGTTGTTATGAACTTGTTACTCCTGTCATTCCTGCCTCCGTGAATGGGGAGGATTCAAAAAGATAAATCGTGCAAAGCGCGCATATTGAAATCATGCCAATCCGAAGGAACTGCTCTCTCTCTGTGTGCACATTGCAATATTTCATGCCTTTCACCCCTGTGTTTTCTTCTCCAGAAATCAGACATTGATGTTGATGGATTCCAGAACCCTCACATCTTTTTGCAGAAATAGGACCAACAAACACCACGACACAGTTTTTGAAGTCAAACGACTGCAGTGCCATGGAAACCGATTGATCACTGTGGGTCTTCAGAACTTTGCACTATCAGCTTCATGCCTGCTTTCCAAACGTTTCCACCAAGTGAGCACTGCTCTCTCCCAAATGGAGCCAGATAGCAATGGGGTCAAGCGCACTGTGGGAACACCACTGATTTTGATGATGAAATTGTGGGCTGGTTGCCCAGAAGCTGTAAGACTCAAACTTTCGACCCACCGTTCGTCTCTGGTACGAACGTTTTCCATGATTTATGCAGCTAAAGGAGCATATTTCTCCCCACATTTGGTGCCATTGCTTTGTGCAAACGAAAGCAATGCACTCAGACAATCAGAAAAAAGGAGCTGAAGTGTAGGTCGCCGTGTGAAGCGTTTGAGAACTTCGGAGATAAGGAGGGAATCACGCGCACAGCAAACCGAATTTTGCACGGAGTCTGGGGCAGAGTGGGGCACGCATGCAGTTGATATGGACTTGGAGGACTGGGAGGAACTGCATTGATTTGGCCTCAGTGCGGAATTTCATTACCAACCATAAATGATTTGCAGTGTAGAATGTCAATTTGGACTTGTAATGGAAGCTCTCAAGGGTTCAACAGTTCCAGGATTTACAGTGGGGCCTGGTCGTGGAGTGTTGAAAAGAGTGCGGAGTCACCACTGCGGGCAGACACGAACTCTGTCCGCGCAAGTAACTCATTCAGCACTGTTGACATTTTTGTTGACCAAAGGTGGGGCGGAGACAAGCCAAGTGAACTCGTGCGATCCCGGAGGCACCAGTTCGGTGAGTCCTTCCCGAAGGGACTCACTTTGCTTCATTCTGAGCCAGAAGCCTTTGACTCTGGCTGAGAAAGAACCTCCAGGGAAATTGAAATTACAACTGCACACGCGTACGAGTTTGGTACAAGTTCACTGGCAGTCACAAGACCACGACATGCTTGGGACATTCATCTTGACTGCGTTGCAAACTTGATTTGGATGAAAGACAGCCAACTTCTAATCAGCCGAGCCTGGTTCGCTGCTTCCACAGGCAGCATCATTCTCCCACTGCATTTCTGTGAGGCCTGAGGGACCAGACAACTGAAGGAGGAACATCTGTGGACGACAGCCTTCGAGTTGACCTCATTTTCCTTGCGAGTGATAATAGGTGCAGGGCTCTGGGTGACAAGAGATCTTTCAGGGGATGAAAAAGAAGAAAGTTTCAATTTCCCAAAGGCAAGGGAGGGCTGCAGCTTCAACATGTGATTTATTGGGAAAGAGCCACTTGGATGAATTTTTTATCGGTGTCTGTTCAGAGGGACTTGTAGGCTGAAAGGCCTCTTGTATTTTGAATTGTGCAGTGATTCATTCTCTGCCAAGTAAATATTTCATCCACATGACCTCTGCACACTCTTCCAGTCCTGAAGGAACTTTACAATGCGACACACACACACACACACACACACACACACACACACACACACACACACACTGCGAGTCATTTACACGTTGCAATAATTTGAAATCTCGAGGTTTCCATCTGTCTGTCCAAATTTCGTCTTTTCCTTGACATCAATGGAGTTGTCCACATTCTGAGGGTCGGCCCTCGGCCCTCAATGAATCCGCGAAAGCTGAAATATTTTTCACAAGGCACAAAATCAGACAGCAGACAAATTTGAGGCAGTCGAGTGAGCTGCTGCTTTTCGAAATGTGGCCCTCAGAGCTGATTGCGACCCTGAGACAAACTTGCTTGCAGTTACTACAGAACTTTGCCGTCTCCTCCAAAAACAGTGGAACGTGAAACTTGCTCGGTTGGGAGCAGGACTGAACATCAATGTATGAGCAGGATGCTTGTTTTCAAAACACAGAAAACGAGCACATGCGCCCGTGCTTTTTCTTCACACTTGTTTCAAATGTTATTTCTTGTCTACTTGCAGGTAAGTTTGCCGTGAATAGTCTTCTTCATCCATTCTACAAGAGTCTATGTTTGGCGCAAAGATAAGTGAATTTGTTTCAAGTCCTGCGCACAACCAAAGGAGTTCTGTTGATGGTTTCGTGTCGCCTTCGCTGCGACACACAGAATTCAAAACAAATCTTAGGTGCGGGCCTTTTTTGGTCGCGCCTATTTTGGACCGCTGATCGTGCTTCGAGGAGCGTGCACCCGAAAATCCTTCCAAAAACAGAGTTTCTTTTCGTCCAGCAAATTCGAAAAGCGTTTCCAATATCGTTCTGTTCATTCCTATCACGAAGTCTGTCGGCAAGCAAATTGCATGTTGCGTCTCTGCAATGGGAAGCAGTTGAAAAATTCTTTTTCAGTCTGACTTCATATTTCTCACAATTCGGAGAAAAGTTTGTTGAGGTTCACAGGACCGAAAGTAGCGGCGTTATCAGCATCGTTGCTTTCTTTCAAGTCCGGGGACTTTTTCAAACCGTCAACAAGTGAGAGTTGAATGAAGATTGACAGAGGATAAAATTCAAAAGGACAGGTACCATTCTTGATGCTTTTCTGCGGAAAACATACATAATTTGTCCTTTACGCCACCTTCATTGCTCGATCTTACGCCTTGTGTTGTGATTATGGGGGGAACGATGAAAATTGTACACGTTCCTTGAGGTTTTTGTGAGCATGCACAAAGGCACATTGTCGGTTCGTGGAAGAAATTTTTGAGTGGCAATTGAAGAAGTGAAGTCATAGGTTACAGCAAAACTTGAATGTTCGAGCGAAATTTGCACACACAATCAGATGTGGCGAGGCATATTAGTTATGTGATAAGGTATTTTTTGTACACGTGGTTGAAATGGTGCCAAACAGACAGTGATGATTTGGCGTGATTTGTGCTGGTGGAAAGGAAGGGCCAAAACGTACGCGAATCAAGAATTGTGCGTCTGATGTGATGTCAGCGCAAAGGCCTCTTGTGGATCCACCAGGATTGAGTTCGGGGAACCTTGTCCGTGTGGGGGGCCAAGTCCGACAAAAAAGAAAAGGTTTCGTGAACCAAGTGAAACAAATTTTGGTCCTGCTACGCAAACTTGACGGGTTGTGTGACTTTTTTTTGTGATGAGCGGCGCTGTCCACAGGACCCACCAGCGCGCCCCTTCGAGCAAGAGCCTTGGTCAGCTCCTTGAGTGAATGCCAAGTAGGACACCACCCTCGTCCTTCGTCTTGTTTCGTTGACAACGTTTTGACAGGACACGACCACTTCCACCTTGCAATGAACAAATTATCCACCCAGAAACAAGAGAATTTCTGACCCCTTGACAACAAGGAGAATAGCAAGTTGCTCGCTTCCTTCGGGATGAAAACAGCATTTGAACGCAAATTGTATGCTCGTACGTGCAGCAGCTTTCTGCATTCCCGTCAAGAAAGTTACGTAACACAGATTCTGCGAAATTTGCATTGTCCTGAGGGAGCAAACTCAGGCGATGGACGCGACCATTTCCTGGAAGGTGTGACACGTGGACCTGCAGGACTGTCTCGAGGTCAGAAGCGAACAAGGAGCGTGAAGAAAGCTCGCCGGAATCGAACCTTGGTTGAGAATGTGCAGCACGTTTATTTGTTGTGATGTGGCATGGAACTTTATCCTGGAAGAATCAAAAGATCTGGGATGGTGTCACCCCCAAAGTGAAAAATGAGTCTCGTCGAATCTCAATTTAATTGATCGAGTCTGATGACCTGACGTCACGTCCCGAGAAACAGGTCAATATCAGACGAGCTGTCGAAAATACACGTTTTTGTTGTACTTTTGGAATGAATTTTGTGAGAAATGAATAATTAATGCCAAAATGAAGACGCTAGACTATTTACCGACTCAAAATTTGGACTTTGACAATTTTTTGCACTTGATACATGCAAACCATGACTTTTCCGACGAGGAGTGGGATTATCTCAACAATTGCATTTGGGTGAGTACACGCGCAGATACTTGTTGTTGACTGCATTGGAGCTTCACATTTTGGTTCGTATATTTTGGGTCGTTCTGTGAATTTAAGAGTCGGCAAAATTTGTGTGAATGTAGATTTTCCCCATCGTTTCGTCAGACAGAACTGATCATGCCAGTCGAGGCGCACGAGGCGACCTGACTGTTCATGTTGTTCTCCGCTCGATACGTACTCGTATTTCCTCGAGTTGATAAGTCGCGTTGACAGAAATTGTTTTGAGGATATTCACTTGCATTGCAATTGTGTTTTTGCTTGATGGAAGTACTTTAAATCTGGACAAGGACAAGACCATGAGGCCACTGAAACAGTCGTGCAGTGTCGCCTGGAATTTTGTTGAGAGTCTTGCTGCAAACGGATTCCAGAGGGTTCTGAAGGTTGTGCGTGCGCGCGCGGAGTCGTGTTGCAAAAGCCAGCCCAAATCCACATCCGAAGCTCCAAATAGTTTTTCATCTTGACAGGCGCACGGTTTATCCCCGCTCCTCTCAAGTTGGGCACCAAAGGGTGGAAACCAATTATAAACTTTGCAAGAGGCACGAGTGGACGCGTGGCCATGAGGCCTGAGGCCAATGCGCAACTGGTGTTTTGAGGAGGCCTTTGGGCCTTACCGACTGTCACAATTGCAGTAAGACAGTTTGGAGTGTGTGTTTCTGCCATGTCATGCTGAGGCCTTGGGTCGCGGGGTTGTGGAGACATGTGGAGGCTTGAGGCGTCTCACCACAGGGCGCTACCCATTCTGGTGAGAGTTCATGCCTCACCACCGAACCCTCTGTGGCGAGTTCCAAGAAGTGTACCCTCCTGAGTTTGTGCCTCTGAGGGTCGGACGCCAGCTCAGACCAAAGGTCAGCCCCACCTCAGTCCTGGCTCCGCTGGACCCCCTCTGTTGCTTTCGGGCTCAGTAGTGCTGAAGGAAGTCTGCCAAAACCAAGACAGCAATGAGTTCCACAATTCGTTCGCTGACACGAACAGGCGTTTGGAACACTCTGGTTGCAATGCAAGGAAAAGCAGTCTTGACCCCGCCCCCTACCCGATCAAGAAAGGAAAACGCAGCTGCAGACGCAATGCCCAGCAGGTTTCCAGTTCACCAAAACATCTCTGCCTGTCCAGTGCACTGGAATTCTTCGTGTTGTTGAGCCAACACCAACAGCAAAGTGCCATCCCAGAATCTTTCCACCACCTGGACATATCAAATCATGTGTGGCTTTCACAGCCCAAATGGTGCCACGACGGAGCGTGCAGACCCACCACCACCACTGGGCAGGTTGTGGAGTGGTATCCATGTTTCTGCCAGGCATGCAGACACAAAACCACTTTTGTGATGGTGTACGAGACGCGGAGCTCCTGGTGCAGCTGCGCCACAACGAATGGTGGAGAAGCGGAAACACAATCAAAGTGACGGCACATTTGAATTCAGCAAAGTTTCAAATTCCACCAAAGACCAGTGCACAAACAGTCTTTTCTGATTTGAGGTTTGATACCGGTTGATGTTGAAGCCGATAACTCTGTGCTGGAGCGAACCTGTCACAAAAGCGACTTGCGTTTGAGTCGCGGGCTTGGTCTCACTGAAAAGGCAAAGGCACGACTTTTTCTGCGTGCGTGACTCCAGTGTGAACCGGGGCTGGGTCACAGAGATCCCTGTGGGCTGGGCAGATCCGCCTATTCAACACGCAACGCGCAAAACTCGCCGCTTTTTGCCCTTTCGGACCCAAAGTGCATGACATACTTTCCCATCCCTGCTCTGCGTACACCCTGCGGGTCGGCTGTGGTTGCTGCATGTAATCCAGTCATACCAGCAGCAGCAACAGCAATGCTACTGCTCTGACGGTACCCTCCCATCGGCAGGAGAAAAGTAGGTTGAGTCATTTCAGCAGTACATTTATACTGTGCATGTAAGTGAATGTTGTGAGCTTGTTGATAGACTGCATCCGTCTTCACATTCACTTTGAAAAGTGCGTTGGAAGTGAAAAAAGAAAGTTGAAAACGGCTTGCTTGATAAAACCAACTTCAGATTTGAAAACGAACCCATTTTGAGTGGATTATGAATTGTTTAGGCACTGAATGTCTGGTACATTCAAAGGATATCATTTGTCCTGGATTTTCAGCAGTGATCATGATAAACTGAGTACAGAAAGTACTCTGCAAGAAAAGTTTGACTTTGTCGCGTTGCTCGTGGAACAAGGAACGCAACGAGAAAACTTGAATCGTCGCTCAAACTGACGCTTTGGACGAAGATCCAAAATGATGTGGATGCCTGCAGCCGCCTCCGGGTACGCCATTCCACACCCCATGGTAAGTCCTTCGTTGTGGCTTTCTGAAGCCCGAGCGTTTTGACGGCGTTTGCAGTGACAAGTTTCCTGTTTTGTTTTTCCTTTGCAAGGAGACGTGGAAAAGGCGTGTGTTTTTTGGAGAGGACCAGAACCAAATCGTGCTTCTTTTGTTTATCCGTTCAACTGGCTGCCCGTGTGCTTGTTTATTGTTTCTTCTCGTCATGTTTTGTTGACATGTTCTCCCAACTTCATACTGCAATTCGGATGTCGTTTTTGTTTCGTAATTTTAAGCGTTTCGTCCACATTTGTTCGATTTTCGCACGTTGAATCGGCTCCACGGAGTTCGGATGGAGAGTTTCAGGCGACTGTACCAAAATACAACGCAGTACTCGAAGTGTCAGGAGAAATATCCAGTGACAAACTGCACCAGAAAAAACGGGGGAAATCCTGTCGCCAATTCGCTCCTTCCCGTTTTTGTGATTGTGGTGTTTCACAAGTGGACGCTGGGCGCCCGCTTTGAAATCTGAATGTAAATCAGGCGGCTGGGGTTGATTTTTTCCCAAAAGAAGAATTGAATAGCATTGTTGTATCTTGTTCACCGGCTTGGCGATGTTCAAAAGTGGAACCACGTTTCTCAGCTTCAAACAACTGCTTTTGATGAGGGCCCCCGCCTCGCGTGTGCATGACCTGGTAAAATTTAAGTCCATTGGTTGCAGCTCAATATGAAAAGATCTTTGATCGTACAGAAGTTCAGAACAGACAATTTACAGCCATCAACGCAGAAGATACGGTTTCATTGGCCATGACTCGGGTTCGAGGGATGCGGGATCCAACGTGTGTACTTCAGGTGCGCCAAACACGCACACAAGCACACTCACTCACACTGGCATCAGCGAGCTCGCTGAAGATCGACACAGCTTGTGTGGCACCATTTTTGGGGGACGCGTGGTTTTAGTCACACTCAACTCTCGGTTCGGTCGGCTTCCTGACAACCGTCTGAAACTGCTGTGATAACAGTGGTCAAAATCTTTCTTTTGTGTCGTCCTCCACCCCCGACAAATGTTTTGTAGGAGGGGGTTGGATTTTGAAAACTTGAAGCGGGTTTTAGGAACAAAGAATGGCAGGGCGGCTGGGTGGACCCAGACCAGAGGCAAAGACAAGGGCATGCCACGGGTCCAGCATCGTTCCAACACTTTGTTCCTGTTGTCACTGGATGGTGGATTGTCAAGTGCTGAAATCTCAGATGGGGTCAGTCATGTGACTTGCGTGGTTCGCAGGAGAAACAGGTTTGCAATCTTGAAAGCAAAATGAAGACAGGATTCGCTTGGTCATAAGTGCATCAAATTAGGCCTGTGAACCCACTGCGGAAATCATGCAATCCGACGTGCAGCTCTAAGAATAAAATAGGGACGTTGTCAAAAAGTCACAAAGGTGTGCTTCCTGTTGCCTGCCCCCTCCTTAAGTAACAAACGTTTGGACTTGTGTCAACGCAAAAGGACGCAACAGTGCCCTCGCGCACACAGCAGTGAATGCCATTTGCCGAGCTTGTGTTTGCTGTTTGAGACGAACTCTGAACCATGAAAGTCCGCGCGCTGAACCAAGTTTTCCAGTCAGTCGGCACGTGTACGTTTTGCACTGGTGCAGCTGTATTGAATCTAACTGCTGGCTCAGTGACCCAAAGAACTGGGGGCGAGAAGCAGCGAGCTGGATGAGAATTCGATAGGTGCGTCAGGATCGCGCACAAATCTCAGCGGTTGCCAAGGGGAACAAAAATTTGAGGGAGGGGGCTTGCTCAAGACCTGGGTGTGCACTGAAATATGCATGAGAATCACCTCCAGATGGACCAAAGGCTCCAAAAGAAAATTGAGTGTGGCTCGAGCATGCAGTTGCACGATGGCAATGCTCAAGGAAATTTTGGTTCCTCCAGCTGGGGGCTCTGATCGCAATGCACTTCTGATCCAACTGAGAAGCAAACAAAGTGTGCAGAAATTCGGTTTGCTTCTCAGACATTTCGGTGCGTTTTCGTCAGCGCGAGGAGCCCCCGCGGCTGCGCACCTGCGGTACGCACCGAACATCTGGCACAACCCCCAGCCACGCTGCCGCATCGAACTTTTGTCTGGCACACACAGGCATCTGATACCCAGTGCTGCTAATCTGAGCCCGCTGGTTCCCATAGCAACGAGATACGGGGCGTTGACACTTCCAGCCTTTTCATCTGCAAAACCTTCCCCAGTGGAGAGACAGATGGGTGACTGAACGGATGGATGAGTGCAGGAAACTGCGCAAAATGTCTGGATCCCATGAAACTGCGTTCCACACCAACGTTTGCCTTTCTGTTTTGTTGAAGCCATCCAGTTTTCGCCTTGCTAGTCATCTGTTCTTTGATGTTCTGTTGAAAGTTTAATGGATTTCAACCGTGCAGTTGGCGCCTTAACTTCGAGTTCGGTAACATTGGTCCTGTCTCGCCACTTATTCTTGTTCGCAAGAACGGATCGGGCCTGCTTTGACCTCGCGAATTTGTATTGTTGTCTGGAGTTGAGTTTCTTTTGTACACGCATACCACGGGGGCCGTGTGTTCCTTTCATGAAAGGAAAGGGGTGGGTATTTTCGAAAACAGCTGACTGTTGTCCTCGAAACTGCAACAGGAGGGTTGCATAGTCAAAGGGTGGGGTTATCTGCATCCTACCTGCAGGTTCAAAGGGAGGTGCTCCACATGTGGTTTGTATCTCCGTCTTGTGCAGATCTATTTATTATTACAGGACGCCAGATTAACAGGCATTGACTGATATGTGTGGTCGTAAACATTCAGCGCACAACACCACCTCTGCAGAACCGACAGAAATTCTGGCTCCGTATCTGTTGGTTGGGTTGAAGGCTGAGTTGTGCTGTTCACCTGGAACAAGGGCACGAAATTTGTTTGAAACTTCGTCTCAATTTTTCGATTGCTTCTCTATACAGCAACAAGAACTTCACTGACATTAGTCCGATGTCAAGAGTGGATTTTGCAAGTGTGAACAGAGCGGAGTTTGTCGTTCCGAGTCGCAGCAAACGAAGATAAATTTTCATCATGATGATGCCGTTGGTGTTTGGACAGGTCAGTACTCGTACGAGACGTTTCTCAACCTAGCAAGTCAAGTGGCTTGAAACGAAACAAGTCTGCAGTAATTCTTTGAGTGGTTTGCGAATCTGCAAGTTATGTCCCCATTGTTCATGTTCCTTTCTTTGTTATGTTGACTAGATTGTTTTCCAGAATTCAAGTTGTGCAGACAGACCTGTTCTTCGTCAGGTGTCGCTGGTGCCCATTGTTCAGTTGCCATTTGCCATTGTTCGATTTGCCCAGCTGAACATCTCCCCAAATTTGTGGGCACTTTCTTCTCAGTTTGGTGGCGACTGAAGAGCTTTGACGTTTTCGTACTACTTCGTCTGCAAAGCTTTGCAGCGGAGTCGCGTTCACATCAGACTCAAGGATAGATTCAGCAATGCCTGGCTCAGGCCTCAGAAATATATACGCCACATTTTTAAGCGTGTGGTCCCGAAGGGTGTTACCACACGCTTAGTGTAATCACCATCAGTCTGTATGTGTGTCCGTCTGTGTCAAAGTGGGTCTAATGGGGAAGGGGGGGTTGGACCCACTTTTGGAAAAATGGTCAGTATATAAGCATCACTGATCATTCC